>Ga0172381_10007359_pt1 | contig 10908 bp, 7 predicted proteins | sample Leawel6488metaG_FD_119754 | JGI IMG/M metagenome (GOLD analysis project Ga0172381, IMG submission 119754) | Leachate microbial communities from a municipal landfill in Southern Ontario, Canada - Leachate well 64-88 metaG | ecosystem: Engineered > Solid waste > Landfill > Unclassified | place... | reverse complement strand
TGGATTTTGTTCGTCAATTCCGGTATTTCTAATTCCTATCAAAATTTGTCTTCCTTCCTGGCGCATTTTATCAAATAAGGCTAAATGCCCTTGGTGCAATGGCTGCCACCTGCCGATAAATAAAGAATACTTACTTGAAGTGTGATGTTTTTTTAGTATCTCTTTAACGCACGCCTTAACATCTTTTTTTGTAGTATCAACCGTGGTCGTTAAATTTTTATCAGGCTCTTCATAAATATCATCAACTCCTGTAAAGTTTTTTATTTTCCCCTCTGATGCTAACTTATACATTCCCTTGCAATCCCGTTTTTTACACGTTTCTATATCGGCATAAACATATATTTCATTTAAATTAAGATATCTCTTTTTTATTTCCTCGCGAACTGACTTTATCGGAGAAACCAAAGAGACAATCACATTATTGTATTTGCTTAATATGGAAGCGAACTCAGCAACCGACATCATATGATTTTTTCTGCCCTCTAAAGAGAAATCGGTGTTTTTGATTATTTTTCTGATATCGTCGCCATCCAAGATTTCAGCATGGATATTTTTAGCCAGCTCTTTTGCGATTGTTGTTTTGCCAGAGCAGGGAAGCCCCGTTAGCCAGAATATTTTGTACATATTATTTTTCTTTAATTCCTAAAATTGAAAGCATAAATGAAGAAAAAATTGTTTGGACTCCTATGGTTATTAAAGTTAGAGATGCTATTGGCGAGAACGTTAAAGAATAGATAATAACTCCCAATATTGCGACGGTAATTCCTATTATACTTGCTCTTTCTATTGTTATATATTTGTAAAGTTTGTCCATGGCGGGCGATTGCTCCTTCAAATGCACTATGGAATATGTTTTAGCAAACACAGAAAATACTATTAGCTGGTATCCGGTTATAATCGTTAACGCTGGCAAAAATAAATTTTTAGTCAATGGGCCCGGCCAAATCATCAATAAAAATCCGGTTAAAAATAATACCGTTCCGGGGATAAAAAATAAGAATAGGGGAGAATATAGCAGCATAAACCGCATATGCTTCCAGGCATCAGAAAACGGTTTTAGTTTTGATTCGCCCATTCTTTTATAATAGTGAATAGGGATTTCTCTCATTTTTAATTTGTTCCTTGCAGACTTAACTATCATTTCAGAGGCGAATTCCATGCCGGCTGTTTGAAGATTAAGATTCAAAAGAGATTTCTTCTTTATTGCCCGCATTCCGCAATGGCTATCTCTTATTTTTACGCCAAAAAACATTCTTAAGGTTCCAGATAGTATGGGATTGCCTAATTTGTGAAGATATGGCATTGCCCCCTTTTCCATTTTGAATGCGAATCGGTTGCCGATAGCGAGGTCATAGCCGTTCCTTAGATAATAAATAAAATTTGGGATTTCTTTGAAATCGTATGTTCCATCGCAATCAGCCATAAATATATACTTGCCCCTGGCAATTTTAAGGGCTTCAAGGTAAGCGATACCATAACCCTCTTTATCGTGCTTAACCAAAGTAACGCCGTGTTTTTGGGCAATCTGGGGGCTTTTGTCAACAGATGAATCAGAAACAATAATTTCAGCGGAGAGATTATTTTTTTTGATGGTTTTCTCTATTTGATTTAAGCAAAAATCTAAAGATTCCTCTTCGTTTCTGCAGGGAAGTATTATACTTATTTCCGAGTGGTCGTCTTTTCTCTCCATATTATTTATAACGAGTTTATATTATTTAATCATAAAAGTAATAAAAAATAAATAAGCAGAGTGTTTCTCCACAAGCAGTACTTTGACAACAGTTTTGACTTTTAAATTTATGGTGTATAATAGAATAATAATAATTAATCATTTTTTAAATGGCCAAAAATTTTTCAGTTATCGCAAGAATTTGTGAACTAGTCGTAAAATACAGCATTTATGCGCTAGTCGCGTTGATGCCAATTTTGTTTTTACCATGGACAAGCGATGTTCTTGATTTTAACAAGCAAATGGCGTTGATTTTCCTTGTCTTTATCGGACTTTTCGCCTGGCTGATTAAAACCCTTGTCTCCGGCAAATTTAAGATAAATCTTAGCAAAATAAATGTCGCAGTTTTAGCCTTATTTTTGGCATATGTTGTGTCTACTATTTTTTCACTGGATAAATACGGCAGCTTTTGGGGCTGGCCCAGAATAGCATCAGAAGCCTTGCTTACCATAATAAGCCTTTCAATTTTATATTTTTTAACAAGCACGGCATTATCAAAAAAAGAAATTTCTACATCGATTGCCGTATTTTTATGTTCATCCCTGGTTGCGATTCTTTATGGACTTTTACAGCTTTTGGGAATTTTCGTCATTCCCTTCGGTTTTTTAAAAAGCACTTCATTCAATACCGTAGGTTTGGCCGGCGGATTGGGGATATTAGCAGCAGTTTTATTACCTTTGGTAATAATATTGGAAGTTGTCAGTAAAAAGTGGTTAAAAATAGTTTATGGAGTAGGTTTGGCTTTAATTACAATTTTGCTTGTTGTAATCAATTATCCAACTATTTGGTGGGTTGTTCTGGCAAGCTCTGTTATCCTTATACTATTTTTGATAACCAAGAAAGAGATTATTGACCCTCGATGGCTCGCATTGCCGATGTTTTTTTTAGTGTTATCTTTATTTTTTGTTTCTCTGAGTCCGCAAATTTCTGTTCCTTCAAGAGCTATTGAGGTTAATTTAAACCAACAATCGACGTTAGATATTGCCACAAGAACCTTGAGGCAGAATCCTATTACCGGATCGGGGCCGGGAACTTTCATCTACGATTTTTCAAAACATAAGGATGCCAGCTTCAATCAGGGAGATTTATGGAATTTGCGTTTTTCCACAGGAGCATCAAAACTATTGACTCTTTTGGCCACAATTGGAATATTGGGAACTGTTTGTTTTTTGATCCTTATCGGCGTTATTCTCCTTTATGGATTTAAATTATTGAGAAGCAGGAGCGATACGGGCAATGGGAGTGAATCAGGCGAGGAGAATTATCCCCTGATAACAATAGGAGTTTTGTCTGCTCTTTTATCTGAGATATTTATGTTTTTCTTATACAGTTCCAACCTTTCATTAGATTTCTTATTCTTCCTATTATTAGCTTCTTTTGCAGGCTTGTATGTTGGTTCAGAAAAGGAATACAAATTATCATCCTCTTCATTTTTGACATTAGTATTTACCTTTTTGGCCAGTTTGTCTCTTATCTTTGGATTGGGGCTTTTGGTTTTACAAGGACAGAGATATGCTGCGGAAGTAAATTATTATATTGGTTCATCGCAATTTTCGGCTGGGCAAACCGATAAAGGCCTGGCTCGCATGGAGGGCGCCATAAAAATGAATTCTAATCTCGATATTTATTTAACAGATTTGTCACAAGCTTATTTATCAAAATTGAGCGCAGTAGTCAACGACAAAAGTATGTCCGATACAGACAAATCTCAAAAAGCTCAATTGCTTATAAATAATTCTGTAAATGCTGGAAAAATGGCAACAGATTTAAATCCTAATAATGTCAGCGATTGGTCTATAAGGGGATATGTCTATCAAAATTTAATACCCTTGAAAGTCGCCGGAATGGACGAGTGGGCCATAAAATCTTATGAATCTGCCATTGCCTTAGAGCCGACAAACCCTTATTATCCCACTCAGATAGGACTTGTTTATATGGCAAAAGCAAGCCTTCTGCAAAGCTCCCAACAAGATGAAATAAATAAAAATTTGGCAAGCGCAATGGATCAGTTTAACAAAGCAATACAATTGAAGTCTGATTATGCTTCAGCGCGTTATCAAATAGCTATGGTTTATCAAGCTCAAGGTAAAGCAGGAGAGGAGCTTAAAGCCTTAGAAGACGCGAAAAAATACGCGCCAAACGATGTTGGATTAGCCTTTCAAATAGGCCTGGTGTATTATCAAGAAAAAGATTATAAAAATGCGTCATCTGAATTTCAGAGAGCAGTGTCTCTTAGCCCAAATTATTCTAATGCATTATACTTTTTGGGTTTGACCTACTCACAATTAGGTAAGACTAGCGACGCAATCTCTGTTATCCAAAAGGTTGCAGATTTAAACCCTAATAATGCCGATGTGGTAAAAGTTTTGAGCAACTTAAAAGCCGGCAAAAGCCCGCTGGACGGAATAGGCCAAGAAACTCCTTCGCAGGCCCCAATAAGCGATACTCCAGCAGAAAAGCCCGGGACCCCAACAACACCAGCTACAACAGAAAAAGTTAAAAAATAAATTTGGCCAAACAGAATAATGCAGATTACTACCAAAAATAAAAGAAAGACTCTCAGAAAAGCTGTTATTTTGGCGTCAGCAATATCTTTAGTTGCCGCGATAGTTTTTGTTACCTTTGAGCCGACAATTATGAGTGCGGCAGCAAACACGGCCGTGGTAACCGCAACAGTAACAGAAGAAGTAACGATATCGGCTCCGTTAGACGCCGACTTCAGCGGCACTATCCCCGGCGTATCCGGCAATCCTGGAGCTCCGGTGACTGCTTCTTTAACTTGGAGGGTAAAAACCAACAATGCCCAAGGATTTGATATGTCGCTTGCAGCCTCTCAAGCAAACGCTTTATTTCAAGATGGAACATACTATTTTTCTGATTATGGGACTCCACCAACCCCGACATTCGGCTGGACCGGACCGTCTGCAGGAGCCGCCAGTTTTGGTTTTACAATAGCCACGGCCACTGCAACAGATACGATTACGGCTTTTAGAGACGGTGGCGCATCTTGTGGAACAGGAAATAATACCGGCGGTTGCTGGGCTGGATTTAACGGCACAACCCCCATTACGGTTGTCCATAGAACATCTTTGACTGATGTTAATGGCCAAGACGAAGTTGTGAATTTCAGAGCAGAATCAAACGCTAAACTTTTAAATGAAGGTGATTATTCGGCGACAATAACAGCAACAGCCTCGTTGAACTAATATGAAGATATCCAAAATACTATTTTTATTATCTATTTTTGTTGTGATTGGTTTTGCCTGCCTGCCGGAAGGCAGGGCATCTGCTTACTCAATTGAGAAGTTAAATTTTAGCAACGAAGGGGATATTGTTGTGGGTCCTGGAAAAAAAGAACTTTTACTTTCTCCTGGCGAAACATCTAACCAAGAAATTATAGTAAGCAACAGAAGCGGAGCGCAAAAAATAATAAACATTAGCGTAGAAGATTTTCAGGGGACTAAAGACCCAAATGAAACGGTTCAATTTTTGGGAGACAAAAGCGGGCCGTATTCTTTAAAAGACTATGTTAAACCGGAAGTAAATCAGATTATTTTAAATTTTGGCGAAAGACTAAGGTTGCCAGTTGCTATTGTTATTCCGGCAACATCGGCTCCTGGAGGATTATACGGAGCCATAATGATTTCAGCTTCAAATATAGATGAAGTCAATGGCGTAGCACAAGTTGATAATGCCGCTGGAAAAGTTAAAGTTATTACCAGAGTTGCTTCGCTTTTCTTTATTAGGGTCAGAGGAGATGTTGTCGAAAACGGGAGTCTGACGGATTTTAAGGCCGTAAAGTCTTTTTATGAATCAGGCCCGGTTAATTTTCAGATAACCTCTGAAAATAATGGAAGCGTTTATCTTTCTCCGTACGGCACAATTGAGGTTAGAAATATTATCGGCCAAAAAATTGACGAAAGGCGGGTTGATCCATGGTTTGTAATGCCCGGAGCCGTAAGAGTTAGAGAAATAAAATGGAATAGTAACTTTTTATTCGGAAGATACACGGCAACTATTATGATGAATAGGGGATACGACGATATTATTGATACCAAAAGCTTTTCTTTTTGGGTAATTCCCTGGAAGATAATTTCAATTATACTGATTGGTTTAATTTTGGTAATCTGGCTGTTTATTTGGATTGCCGGCCACTTTGAGTTAAAGAAACCAGAAAATCCTGCGCCAACAATCCCAAGCCAGCCAATTCCTCCGGTACAATGAAGACAAAAATCATTTTAATTTTTTTGGCCGCGGCGCTTGTTTTGATTGAAGTTTATTTAATAACGTCTTCTATACTTGATAAGACAAACGAAAACAACCAAATACAAGTTTACTGCGGAGAAAAATGCAACTATAATCCTGATTCTTTGCTGTGGGAGTTCACAGGAGAAAACTTTACAAAGGGGTACACTACAAGGCAGGAGTGCTTTAACTATTGTTCAAAAGTAAAACAGGGTTTTGCAGCATCTATTTTAGACGCTATTTTTGGGGCGTTCAAGAGATAAAAGCAAATATAAAACAGGACTTATCCACAGGTGGTTGACACCTGTTTTTTGTGTTAAAATAAATAAATAATAATGGAAAAAAATCTGAAAATTTTTCTGATATTTTTATTGGCTTTTTGCGTAAATGGAATTGCCTTTCATCCTTTATTTGCTTATGTTATGTCCAGCGGAAATTATCACATACAGTCTGATGATTCTTTGACCCCAACCGGCGGGGTTGGAACCTCTGCAAACTATGTTTTCAAAGACACAATGGGCCAGGTTTCCTCCGGAGTTTCCAACAGCACTTTGTATAAAATAAAAGCCGGGTTTCAGCAGATGCAGGAAGTTTCTTTAAGCGTTTCTGCTCCTGATGATACGTCTTTGACGCCGGACATTCCGGGTGTTTCGGGTGGAACGGCTGATGCCGGTGTTGATTGGTCGGTGCAGACAGACGGTTCTTCCGGATTTGATATGAAAATAAACGCGTCAACTTCGCCGGCAATGAAACTCCCTCCTGATGGCGCTTATTATTTTGACGATTATTCTACGACGCCAACTTATAATTGGGACATTGGTTCAAACGCTGCGAAATTTGGTTTTGCGGTTGTGCCCGCAACCAGCGCAGATGCGGTTTTGGCATTTAAAGATAATGGCGGTGCTTGCGGAGCCGGAGAAAATATTGGGAACTGCTGGGCCGGGCTGAATGGTACAACTCCAACCGCAATCATTCACAGAACAAGCAGGACAAGTCCAGCCGGAGAAAACGAAACAATAAATTTTAAAGCCCAATCAAACAAACTCTTGAAAGAAGGGGATTATGCGTCATCAATAACAGTAACAGTTGTATCAAATTAAAAAAGTGACAGGTTTTTTAAAATTATTTTTTATAGCATTGCTTTCCATTGGATTATTTTCTGTTGCAAATGTTTTTGCAGTTTCCGATTCAGCAAACGTGAATTTGCAGGTTACGGGCATCTGCAACTTCAATGGGGATTGCGATAGCGGCTCTGGGGAAACCGAGGCAGGATGTTCTGCAGATTGCGGATGCAATAACAATGGGGTGTGCCAAACTTCAAGGGGAGAAAATACTTCAAATTGCCCGGCTGATTGCGTGACAACGCCAGAGCCCGTTGTAGAAACTCCAACCGGAGGCGGAGGTCCTATAATTTTTCAAATAAAGAATATAGTTGTCAGCAACATTACAACTAGCTCGGCAGATATTTCCTGGCTGACAAACCAATTTGCAACTTGCCAAATTTTTTGGGGCAAAACTTCAGAATATGAAAAAGAAACAATTTTAGAAACAAATTTTGTCACAGCGCACTTGATTAAATTAAAAAATCTTGATTTTTCCAGCCCGTACCATTTTAAAATAACCTGCGCAGATCATTACAATGAAAAAGCCGTCAGCTCAGACTATGAATTTTACACGGTTTATACTATCGGAAACGTTACGAATTTTACAGCAGTAGCAAGCGACAAAAAAATAGTTTTGCAATGGGAGAATCCTTCAGACAAAAATTTTGACCAGGTGAGAATGATGAGAAGCGAAAATTTTTACCCTTTGAATATAAATGACGGAGCAATTATTTACGAAGGATATGATAATTACTTTATTGATACAAATCTTAAAAACGGAAGAAGGTATTATTATACGATTTTCGTAAAAGACAAAGACAACAACTATTCGTCAGGCGCATTGTCATCCGCCGTTCCTAATACTTCCGGCACGGTTTCTCCGGCTCCAGTTATTCCTTCAGCTCCGGCAGAAGTTGCTAAAATGATAAAGTTTCAAGATTTTGATTTTTTCTCGCAAGGAACAAAACTTCAAGTTAAAAACAATGAAACCGTTGAGATAGAAAATAAAAATTCGTTGATTATTTCTATTGATTATGAAAAATTACCACAAAACGCGAAAAATATACTAATTGAAATAAAAGAAGATGGAAAAACATATTCGTATCTTTTTAAAATAAGAAATAACAGGACACTAGACATTCTCATACCAGCTTTGGGCGGATTGGGAAACTATCCTGTAAAGATTACTATCTTAAACGATAAAAACCAAAAAATTCAGGAAGTAAAAGGGGATTTGAAAGTTTTTGAAAAACAGAAAGCAGCCCAGCAATATTTTTTATGGATGCTGGCGTGGGGATTTATTAATTTATTTTTGTGGTTAATACTGATTTTACTGATAGTCATATTATGGCTATTAATTAAAAGAAAAAATAAATAATTTTAGATGAACAAGGCTCTAAAATACATATTTATCGGGGCTTTTGCCGGGCTGGCAGTCGGCGGGTTTTCTGCGTACGCGGGCGCTGCTTTTAACGAGCAAATAAACTACGAGGGAAAATTAACCGACTCAAGCGGGGTGGCAATTGCCGATGGAACTTATTGTATGCAGTTTGCTATGTACACAACTTTGACAGGTGGTAGTCCAGCTTGGTCTGAAACCTGGACAGCCGCAGACTCAAAAGTTACTGCAACCAGCGGATTGTTTTCTATATTGCTTGGAAGCCACTCAACTTTATCTGGCGTAAACTTCAACCAAACTCCGCTTTATTTGGAAGTCCAGCTTGATGTGGCTTGCGATGGAGCTTACGAAGAAGTCTTTGCTCCAAGAAAACAAATTGGCTCGGTGCCGTCGTCTTTTGAAGCCAAACAATTGGGCGGGTACACCTGGGCAGTTCCTGGAACAATTGGTTCTACCACCCCAAACACTGGCGCGTTTACAACTTTATCATTGCCTGGTTCTTCGTCTGGAGCTGTAACAATTCAGTCGCCAGCTACTTCAGGAACATACACATTAACTCTTCCAACATCTGACGGCGATAGCGGGCAAATTCTTTCAACAGACGGTTCTGGAGTTTTGAGCTGGTCAGATGCGGGAGCTAGTATGGTCTACCCCGGAGTCGGCATCGCGGTCTCCACAGGCTCAGCCTGGGGCACCAGCCTAACTGATAACCACTCAAACTGGGACGCAGGCTATTCCCACAAAACCACCGAAGACGCAATCAACGGCCTAGTCTTCGTCAACGGAGCTGGCACCTACTCGGCTAAAGCAATTGGCACGGACGTGCAAGCCTACGACGCCGAGCTCACTGGCCTGGCAGGCCTCACTTACGCAAGCGGAACTCCCTTCATCAAGATGACCGCAGCCGGCACTTTTGCCTTGGACACGAGCACATATCTCACAGCCAACCAGTCAATCACCCTATCAGGAGATGTATCAGGATCTGGAACAACAACAATCACCACAGCCATAGGCAACGATAAGATAATAGAAGCAATGTTGAAAGCTGTAGATGTAGCTACAGACGAAGACATACTCACATATGAATCAACAACTGGAGACTTTGAATGGCACTCCTCATCAGATGTAAAGACAGCAATGTCACTTAACAATGTTGAAAACACGGCTCTGTCAACCTGGACTGGAAGTTCAAATCTTTACACGGTAAAACTTGATGGCTCCACACTAACCAGCTCTGCCTCTGGGTTAAAGGTGACTGATAGCACATTCCAACCGCTTGATGCAGAGCTCACTGGCCTGGCAGGCCTCAGCTACGCAAGCGGAACTCCTTTCATCAAGATGACCGCAGCTGGCACTTTTGCGCTAGACACGAGCACATATCTCACCTCCCTCAGCGGAGCCCTGCTATCCACCGGAGCCACCACCGGAGCCACAAGCCAAGCTCAGGTTTTCACCAACGGAGTAACTATTGGCGTAGCTGCCACAGTCACGGGCAAGCTTTCCATTAACGGTACAACCTCCGGCACAGTAGACATTACCACCGCAGACGCTGCAGGAACATGGACATTAACTTTGCCCGCCAATGACGGAGATTCAGGACAAGTGCTTACCACCAACGGAAGTGGAGTAACGAGCTGGACAGCAGCTGGAAGCGGCGCAAATACTGCTTTGTCCAACCTTGCTTCTGTTGCAATAAACACAAGCTTAATTTCCGACACAGACAGCACCGATGACCTTGGCTCAAGTTCAATTTACTGGGCAAACACATACACGGACAACGTCACAATGATTCCAACATCTTCTTCCACGGCCGGAATTATTTTCAAAGGTGCGAATAGATTTATACATAATTTTGACCCGCCAATCGTTGAAGGCGTTAATCCTGTTGGCTACAATACTTTTGTAGGAGAATTGTCAGGTAATTTTACAATGGGGAGCGCAGCTTCTGATGTTACTGATGCCAGCTATAATACAGGCCTCGGATATTCTGCTTTAGCTTCGCTTAGCATCGGGCGATGGAACACAGCGGTTGGCTATAAAGCCCTTACTTCGACCCTAGACGGAGAACTCAATACGGGCATTGGCTATTTGGCTCTTGAAAAAAATACTTTTGGCGCTTCAAATACTGCTATAGGGTGGTCAGCTCTTCAGGAAAATATTGGTGGAACGAGCAATACTGCTGTAGGTGTGTCCGCTCTTATAGATAACACTACCGGTACTTATAATATCGCCGTCGGATATCGTGCGGGTTCTGCTGTGACCAATACAACTTCTGATTATTCGGTATATATTGGAGACAACACGGCTCCCTCGGCGGATGGAAATCAAAATGAAATTGTGATTGGTTCTGCCACGACTGGACTGGGAAGCAATACAGTTGTTTTGGGAAACAGTAGTATAACCACAACAGCTCTGCGAGGCAGTGTTGGTAT
>Ga0172381_10007358_pt1 | contig 10909 bp, 13 predicted proteins | sample Leawel6488metaG_FD_119754 | JGI IMG/M metagenome (GOLD analysis project Ga0172381, IMG submission 119754) | Leachate microbial communities from a municipal landfill in Southern Ontario, Canada - Leachate well 64-88 metaG | ecosystem: Engineered > Solid waste > Landfill > Unclassified | place... | reverse complement strand
GTTGAGGTAAACTGGGATCTTTGTACGCAAGGGACTGATTTGAGCTCCTTCTATCCCAGAAAAATATGGTACAGGGAAGGTCGTGGAATCGAAGCTCAGTATCCAGCAGTTCGCTCGCTTGAGTTTGACTCCCATATTGATGAATTGATTAAAATAATAGATACATTTAAACAGTTTGGAGACGAGGAAACTACTCTTCCGACGTGGATGATCGGGCAAATGGTTACAAATGAAACTGCTCAAGCAACTTCCGGCCGTATGGCAACTATTAATGTCAGTATTAAAGATGTTGTTAAGAATTTTGATTCTTTTACAGAAAATATCATTCGTGATCTCTATAGCTGGAATATGGAATTTAACGATCGTGAAGACATCAAGGGCGATTACAAAGTAAAGGCTCGCGGCGTCTCCAGTTTAGTCATGAAAGAAGTCCGGATGCAGGCCCTCAATCAGCTTACAACCACCCTTACTCCCGAAGAATGGGATTATATAGATCGTCGCGAATTCTTATCCAAGAAACTCGAAGCGCACGACATTAATATTACTCTTAAATCCGAAGCCGAAGTTGCTAATATCCGTGCTGATCGCGAAAACTCTATTATGAACAAGCTTACCATTGAAAATCTCCAGGCCGAAAATGCCTACAAACGTGCTCAGACCATGGCTCAGCTTACTAAAGCCAAGAATGTTAATATAGAAGCGATGCAAAAGGCCAATGAGGTCCCTGGCCAAGAGGATCCTCGTATTGCGGAGAGTGAGGTTGCTATAAACCAGGCTGAAGTTGCTGCAAAAGAGGCTGAAATCAGGCGAAAAGAGGAGGCCCACAGATTATCTCTTGTCCAATCCCGCGAATCTCATGTAGCTAAATTGACAGAGGATGCCGAAAAAGCAAATCAGGACATGGATCTGAAAGAGGATGTCGCAAAAACCAAGATCAGGATCCAGGAGGATGTGGCAAAGGTCAAAATAGATGAGGCAAAAAAGAATGCTGCGGTGGCAAGATCTGTTAAAAAAGCTGCAGCGGCAAAACAAAAGCAATCGAAACCGAGGTCAAACAAGGAGGGCTAAGTAAATGGACGGAACGAATATGGATGGGGGAATTGGATTCCAGGGGATGCCTCTCGAAATGGCGGAAAAGATAGCTGCTACAAATGAATTTACAGATCTTCAGTCTACTCCTGCGGGTAAGATTGTATTAAATCTGATAAATGTCTTGATTGATGAGGTTCGCCGAAATAACGATAATGCGGAGGCTGATCAGGTTATCCACAATCAGGGGAAAATCGCCGGATTTAAGCAGATTAAAGGATATTTGACACATTCGTTACCTGCATCAAAAAAATAATATTGACAAATAGGTGGAATTGTGGAGAATAATTTTGCAAATAGAAGAGCAAGTGTTGGCAACGGTCTGGCAGTGAATAAAATTGCCTGTGAAAATAAAAAGGATTGCGTTATTCTTACTAAAGGTGAAATAATTGAGGTACTAAAAGTAATGGAAAGTGCAAAAAGATTATTGCAATCCAAGCTGCCGAAAAGTAATTAGTTCAAATACAGGCTTAAAGCGCAGGATATATTAAGCGACCATAGGCGAATTTGAGAATTAAGTTTCTCGTTCGCCTATTTTTATTTAATCAAGGGGGCTTTTGAGGCAAACTATAAAAGGCTACAGGAGGTTGTTATGCCGAAGGAAATAGAGGGCGATAATGATGCTTTAGAAAATCAGGATATCATTCCAGCTAACACAGGAGGTAGTGATTCTGCAGGCAACAATGATAATGCAGATGACCCATTCGCTGCTGCCGATGCTGAGTTTGATGCTGCATTTATGGAAGCTGTTAAAGAGTCTGATGCTGAGTTAACTCCAGCGATTAATCAGGGCAATGACAGCCACGATGATAAAAAGACGGGATCCGATGCCGAAAACAACGCCGCCGTCGTTGCTGCTGCTGAGGCCTTGGGCAAAAAAGATGAATCCGCTGCATCTAACGCCCAAGGTCTCGCGCAGGAACAAAATGCAGATGGCGGTGCTGGAAAAACTGCTCAGGATTCCGGTAACGATGAAACGTATGAACAGCGGTGGAAAACACTACAAGGTATCTGGCATCACGATAAGGAATCGTGGGAAATTGAAAAAGCTCAACTTCATGCCCAAATTGAAACATTGAAGTCCGTTCCAGCAAAAAAGGATTCAAGCACCTCTGCTTCCTCAGTAGCGTCCGATGCTGCAGTTTCTATTATGGACCAGCTTACGGACGCAGAAAAGGCAGAACTTGAAGATTATGATGCTGAGTTCGGTCTTGTGTCTCAAATGGAAGGCAAAAAGCGTGATAAAGCACTGCATATTCTTGAGGATAAGCTTAACCATCGGTTAGATGAGCTATTCAATCAGGTTAAGCCGGTTGTTGATTTCCTTCCCATTATTCCGGAAGTGCAAAAACGCTTCAAAGAGAGCGACGAGGAACTCCATTTTTCCACTATCGCGAATGTCCATGAAGATTTCGAAGCCTATGTAGACAATGGCTCTTTGCTCAAATGGATCGAAGGGAAACCTAAATATTTGCAACCTGGCCTATTGAACGTTTATGAAAAGGGCACGCCGCAGGATGTTATTGACATGATAACAGATTTTAAAAATGACTCCGGTATTGCTCTCAAGGGCCAGGTTGATCAAGCTTCTTTGGATGCGGTTACTCATTTGGCTGATAATTCAGACAGAATGCAACGAAGAGAAAATAAACGTGCTGCACTCACTGCTGTAAAGACAAAGCAGCGATCTGTGGATATCGACGCTGCCGTTGCGAATGACTTCGATAGTGCATTCGATGAAGCTATAAGAAAACAAGGAGGTTAATAACTATGATAACGACTTATGGAGACATTACTCCTCGTACCGCAGCTTATGTTGTTGTGGAGCTATTGAAACGGGCGATGCCTTTTTTGTGCCTTGAAAAATTCGGACAAAGTAAGTCACTTCCCGGTGGAAAGACTATGACGATGAAGTTCAGGCGATACAACGCCCTTGCCCTGGCAACCACCCCTCTTGCCGAAGGTGTGACCCCTGCCGGCAAGAAGATCACAGCTACCGATGTTACCGGAAATCTTTATCAGTATGGAGATCTGGTAGGCATTACCGATATTATTCAGGATACCCATGAGGATCCGGTTCTTCAGGAAGCTGTCAACATCGTCGGAGAGCAGGCTGCTAAAACGATCGAAACTCTCAGATATAATGTTTTGAAGGCCTGTTCCAATGTATTCTACGCCAATTCCGTTGCCGGCCGCACCTCAGTAGTTGCGGCGTTTACTCGCGCAGATCAGCGCAAAATTGTTCGCGCCCTGGAGCGTCAGGAAGCTCGCCATCTCACATCCATTGTGAAATCTACTCCTGCGTTTAACCAGGAATCTATTCTTCCTGCATTCGTAGGCGTAACTCATGTTGATCTTACCAACGATATTCGTGAGCTTACTGCCTTCACATCGGTTGCCGATTACGGGAAAATGCCTGCGTGGGAGACGGAAATTGGCGCCTGCGAGGATGTTCGCTACCTGAAATCAACAATCTTTACGCCTTACGAGGATGCTGGCTCAGGTACAACAACGGGCAAGATTACCACCAGCGGCGCCGGATGCGATGTTTACCCGGTCATGTATTTTGGCCGCGATGCTTACGGGATTGTTGCGCTTAAGGGAAAGTTCGCAATCACTCCTATCGTTATCAATCCTACGCCTACCAAATCGGATCCTCTTGGTCAGCGCGGTTCTGTCGGATGGAAAACGATGCAGGGTACAGTTATCCTCAATGATGCGTGGATGGCTGTTCTTGAAACGGCTTGCACGGATTAACCAGCATCGTATTGATTGACTTTAGCTTCGGATAGAGTTGGTCCAAGCATAACTCACGCATGTTGCCCATCCTGGCCGGCATGCCACCTACGTCTCAAAGACCAGGACAACGCAACTTAATTGGAGGAAATGCAATATGAGCTACAGAAAATTTGATGATGCGCCGTTGTCGGCTTCAAACACCGTATTGACACTGGAGGAAGCTTCTAAGCATGCTGATTTGCGAAGAGCTATCCAGTCTCTTACTAATCGCGTTCTGTGGGCTGGAAGTGGTGGAACTCACGGAACCAGTATGATATCTGCAATCGGCACCGGTGGTACTGCAGGGGTCAAGGTTGCACTTCCCTTGTTCATATCGGTGAATGGCAGGGTTGGTACGGCTGCTGCCCAAGACAATATCTATCTTCCCAAAGGCACGCAGTCCAAATCGACATACGTGAAGTATCTTATTTGCGTAGGCATCGGAACTGCCGGAACGGTTGTTGCCGGTAATGAAGGAGCGTCTTCTGACGCCGCTAAGCTTCCCGATTGCCCCGCAAATCTTGTTCCTTGCGGATATGTTGAATATGCGACCGGAACTGCCGGAGCCTACATCCGGTATGGCGGAGGAACTGCTGCCAGCTACAACGTGCTTTCAGGAAATACTGCCGGTACGTGCGGAACAGTGAACGCCTGGCAATCGCTGGTCCATATGCCGTATTCGCAGTAAGGAGTGTAGTTAAGAGACAGTTGGTTTTTGATACCTGGCTGGACATATGCATTTGGTTTAAAGTTTCCCCTTTTTCCCTTGCCGTTGTTCAGCCGGGTGTTCAATCAGACGATTTACAATGATAACTAATGGAGGGCTTTAAATAATGTCGCCGCAAGTAAAAAAGACAGACCAGGAATTGCATCCGGAAAATTACTTTTTGAATCCGACCGGTCATATTCGAGATCGCGTAATTTTCCACGAAAACCAGGATATCCCTAAACAGGGTATTTTTATATCTTTGAATGGATATTCATTCCAGGTAAAACCAAATGTTGAAGTGGATATGCCGCGTCCGGTTTTACGGATGCTTGACACACGCATTCGCACGGATACATTTTACGATGATGAGGGAAAACCTTATTATAAAGACATCCCTCGATATACGTATTCGGTAATTACAAAGGGGGTTAATGCGGAACAAGCCGAAGAAGAGCGCAATGAAATAATGGATGCTTAGTAAAACAGGTATTAAGGAGCCTCTCAATGCTTGGTAGAGAACTTGTTGATGAATTGCGCGAGTCGTATTTAGACGACATAAATTTACCTTATCTTTGGCAACCGAATGAACTGATAAGGAATTTGAATCGGGCTGAGGTTCAGGCAACCAGACGAGCCCACTTGTTAATTGACAGTACGACTGCAAATGATTCTGGTACTGCCGGCACAGCTTCTACAATGGGCCAAATGCCATTATGCAAATTAACTATAGTTGCTGATCAGGCAGTATACCGAGTTAGTCCAAAAATATTGCAGGTGCGGAGATTGCAACTTCAATCGATGACTTATCCGCTGACCGGGCCTGTGTCCTTTGCGGAATTGGATGAAGTTCAATCAGGATGGTTTGGGACATCGGGTACGATCGGAACTGCTGGTTCAGGAGGATATCCAACATACTTCCTCAATGAGCCCAACAACATGGTAACTATTGTACTTGCTCCTTCTGCGTCAGATACGGCATTCCTTACAGTTTCCAGGTTGCCGTTGATTTCCTTCACGCTTCAAACATCTCCCGAAATTGACGAGCAGCATCATGATGGTTTGTTGGATTGGGCCGCGCATCTTTGTTTTGCGAAGCCGGATTCGGAGACACGCAACGACAATTTGGCAAAATATTATTCAGATAAATTTACAGAACGCTTTGGACCCCTTTCTAATGCATATGGAGAAAAGATGAAGAAAACGCTTTCACAGATGCAACGGATGAGGCCCCGGGAATTTGGATCGTAGGAAGCGGATTGCGGATAATTATTTAACTTAACTTATTACATCAAGGAGGTTATCAGCATGGCTATTTTAGCAATCAAAAAACTTATTCGCGATTTACAGGAAAATACCAGAACTGTCATGACGGATCCGGTTGCCAGTGCATCAACTGCTGCGTATGGATCGTCCGGTACCGGTGGGAATTTGTAAGATTTGAAGACTCAGTAATACAATTTAACTGTGTAGTACGCGAAAATATAGCGGCGTATCCGCTTTAACAATGCCTATTTGGAGGTGCGATCATGGCACGAATATCAGTTATACCTCTGTTAAAATCAAGGTCATTATCAGCAGGAGATTCATCTACATCAAACCCCATTGATTTGCGTTATATCGCCAACAATGGATCATTCGCCCTTGCCCATAGCATTGCTGCTGGAACATCGGGGACGTGTGGCACCACCACCTTTAGCTACATTGGTTGTGCCGTAGAAGATGGAATCTACGTCAGTCCGGCTTCATCCGGGACATTCGGCACCTCCGGACCCTCTATTATTGGACAAATAACACCGTTTACTCCTGTACTGACTCCTTTTATGAAAATTATTACAAAACAAACAGGAGCAGGAACGGCCGGCGCCAACAGTGTTGTTACCGCTGAATTATTTGTTCAGTAAGGAGGTGTCCGAATGGCTTACAAAAAGCTTGCCATGACAAGGGGAGATACCAAGTCTTACGCGATTGTTCTTAAGCAGTCCGATGGGACTCCTTATAACATTAAAAATTGGGTAATCCATTTTACATTAAAAACCCATTATGATCTTCCGGATTCAGAAGCTTCTCTTATGAAAGTGGTTTCTACATTTTCTGACACAACTTCAGGAACATCCGGATCGGCCAATATTGAGTTGCTTCCAGTGGACACCGCTAATTTGGATCCGGGGGAATATGATTATGACATTGCTGTAACTACCAATCTCGGAAAGGTGTTTACTCTCATGGTGGGCAAAATGGAGTTGACGCATGATGTAACCAGGACTGCAGGCACAGCGGGGACAGCATAATGGCTGACGAAACAATACTTATTACATTTGATCAGGAAAGCATAATCTCTGCTGCGATAGAGGAATCTTCTCCCCTGATAATCAATTTTACGTCTTCGGCTCCGTCAGGAACTTCCGGCACCAGCGGACTTGACGGTACATTTTATGGCTCATCAGGGACATCGGGTCTCAGTGGAAGCAGTGGGAGTAGTGGAAGCAGCGGAACCAGTAGCGACGGCACATCAGGCACATCAGGTTCTTCCGGATCAAGTGGTACATCCGGCGAGCAAGGTATTTCAGGCTCGTCAGGCTCCAGCGGAACAAGCGGCACTGATGGAGTTTCCGGAAGTTCAGGCTCATCCGGCAGCTCAGGTATCTCCGGAAGCAGTGGAACATCTGGCATTGATGGTATCAGCGGCTCTTCAGGTACATCCGGCAGTTCAGGTACATCCGGCGAGCAAGGCCCTGCGGGCTCCTCCGGTACAAGCGGTACTTCCGGATCTTCCTCGACCAGTACCGGCACTTCAGGCACCTCCGGCACCTCTGGCACAAGCTCCACCGGCTCAGAAGGTCCTGCGGGTACATCAGGCACCTCAGGATCCAGCGGAACCTCCGGAGAGCAAGGTCCGGCAGGCTCATCTGGCACTTCCGGGATAGCAGGTTCATCCGGCACATCCGGCACGTCAGGCAGTTCCAGCAGCGCGGGGAGTCATGGATCCAGCGGATCCAGTGGTACGAGTGGAGATGGAACCAGCGGAACCTCCGGCACTTCCGGGTCGTCCGGCGATTCTGGCAGTTCAGGATCCTCAGGCACATCCGGAATAAATGGTTTGGACGGCACATCTGGATCGTCGGGATCATCCGGATCGTCGGGATCGTCAGGCACAATCGGCACCGATGGGACATTTAATTCAGTTCGCATTACGGGAAGTTATGGAGATGGGACTTCCGGTCTGGCGGTGAATATCTATTTCGGAACAGCCGCCACCATGGGGACGGAAGGAGTTCCTGCCGGCTCTCTTTATTTTGTTTATACAATTACATAGGAGTTTGAATGTCCTATTCAAGTGCCATATTTTATTTAGATTACGACAACGGAGATGACGCCGCGCGATCGACATTGACCGGCGTAGTCTTTTCCAATCCTTCAGGGACTACTGTGCTTGGAACTTATATAGGGCATGGTCTTGTTACCGGCGCCATTATTGACGTAACCGGCTGTACTCAGGCATATGCAAACTCCGCTTGGAAAATAACCTACGTAAGCGATGATACTTTTACTCTTGACGATGCCTTGTGGGCTTCGTTTACCGGAGCAGATGTAACAGGGAATGCTGTGCCTCGCGGAGGCCAATCGTGGACAGATGCGTGGAAGACTCCAAAAACCGGTGCAACCGCAGCCCGTATTCAGCCAGGGGATGTGATCCGGATTGCAAAATCCCCAGCTCCCACATCCCTCGGTGTAACTGGTCAACTTACGCGAGATACATCTGTTGGCTCTCATGCAAGCGAATCGACTTTTTTTTCCAATTTTACCTCAACAAATACGACTCCAATTGTCTGTACTAAAGCCTCCCATGGACTCATAGATGGCGATATTATTAAAATTTCCGGCCATGCTACCAATACAAATGCCAACTCTGTCTGGATAGTTGCCAATGTAACAGAAGACACATTTGAGCTTGAGGGCTCCATAGGCAATGGCGTAGGAAGCTCATCCGGATCAGTTTACAGGATAACAACTCGCGGTTGCGTCCTATCCTCAGCCATTACAAAATCAATAGAAACTTGCGAAACCAATTGGACGGCTGGCGCCAATGTAACCTCAGCAAACGCATCAGCCTCATATTCTCCCAAGCAAGGCAATTACCAGGTAACAATTATAACTGCTGCTGGTCATTCCGGTGCCGGAATTATCGCAAAACAGGCCCTCCCTGCGTCTCTCGATTTGTCGGGCTATAAGCAAATATGTTTTTGGTTCAAAACCGTTACGACAGCATTGGCCTCCGGAGACCTGCTTCTTAAGTTATATTCCGACACCGATTGCGCATCTGAGGTTGAGTCATTAACAATTCCAGCAATAACAGTTACAGGAACAGGTTATTGGCATCCCATAGTTATTAATAAAGGATCTGCATTATCTTCTACAGTCCAGGGCATTGCTATCTATGCAACTAAGGCTCTGGCAAGTAAAACATATATAATGGATAACTTTTTTGCTGCCAAAGATGCTTCTGCAGACGACTCCCTTACTTTGCGATCTCTAATTTCCACCGACAGCTCAGACCAGGTTTCTTTTGTAGATGGTTGGTACGCTATCCAATCAATTGTAGACCGTTTGATTATGTTTGATTCTAAACCTACTAATGCAGTTGGCAATTCCAAAGGCTATTTCAACACTTCCAATGCTTCTGCCTCTCTCTATAAACGCGATCCGACCTTTGTAACTTGGAATACGTTTTCGGTGTCTGACTTAATTGCAAATGAGGCAGGCACGGCAGGGAATTATATCGAGTATTCTGGTGGGTGGAATACCTCTACGGATCTCCAGGATGGGGAAACGATATTCGATGCAACCATTGCCCATAGTACTCATAATGGTTTTTACGTTAATTTTGCCTATGTTAAAATTGATCATATTGGTGTTGTCAGAGGCGGTAATGGAATATATTATGGGCCTTCCGGAGACTATGGATATATAGGTGTCATCCCAATTGCAAGTTATTGTTATTATTATGGAGTGCAAATCAACACCTGCGATGGTTTTAACATTGAAACTATTTACGATTGTATGGGAAGTGATCGTTATGGATTGTTTATCACTACTGCAACAGACTGTATCGTCGATAAGATTTATCGCGCAAATGGGACAACGGGATCATACAGTGGAATTGGATTGCACTCATTCGGCGGTCGGATTAACGAAATATTCCAAGCATCTCATAATGAGCAAAGTGGAGTTATACTTGCTTCATCTGCAACATATAGAGAAAGCGAAATTCAAAAAATTCATGAAGCCAGCTACAATGATATATCTGGATTAACTTTTTCAGGGTACGGTCGGGTTGGATATCTAAAAGCAGAATATAATGATGAGTACGGACTTGTAGCGCAATCAGCAGCAAGTCCGGAAAGTCGCTTTTACAATATTGAAACAAATGGGAATGCTTCTGGCGGCATCAACATGGCTTACGGATACAACAAATACTTTTACAACGTTGTTAATAACGAAGCTACCAAAGTAACGGTCCCTGCAACACAGCCGCAGATGCAATTTTTTGGGAAGTGGCAGGGCGATCCAAACATCAACAAAATCTATTTCCTTGGCGGCATTGCCGAGACGCAGGAATCGGTTACTCAATCAGGTTCTGGATATGCCTGGCAAATTGCCTTTTCGGATGAAAGCTCTAATGCCAACAATCCGTTTGCTATTGAAATAGCGAGAATACTGTGCGCTGCTGATTCTCTTGTAACCGTAAAATGTTACGTAAAGAAATCCCATGCAACCAATGTGGCCGCTAAACTATATGCCGATGGTATGCAGCTTGCCGGAATGACCAGTCTGGTATATGAAGACACAAAGGCCGACGATACAGATTGGGAAGAATTGTCCATCTCCTTTACTCCAACAGAGGCCGGCGTTGTAATAATTAAGATGGTTGCATGGGTAGTATCAACATCCGGAACGGTTTATTTTGACACCATGTCAATTACTCAGGCTTAAGGAATATTTGAATGTCCCTAATTGATCAATCCACCACAGTTTCTCTTGATTACGCCTGGATGGGATCTCCATTTGTATCGTTTGCCACTACTGATGTTGATACTACCAGTTTTGATTATTCATGGATGGGTTCTCCGTTTGTTATCCCCTATACCGAATCGGAATTTTCTGGTATATTAATATTCGTTGATGGAGGATGGCAGCAGGCAACGGGCATTCAAATACTTATTAACGGCGCCTGGCAAGAGGTATCTGCAGCATCTATTATGGAATCAGGAGCGTGGGAAACAATATTTTAGGAGAAGGGAATTCACTATGAGGAAACGTAATTTACTGATTGTT
>Ga0172381_10007357_pt1 | contig 10909 bp, 12 predicted proteins | sample Leawel6488metaG_FD_119754 | JGI IMG/M metagenome (GOLD analysis project Ga0172381, IMG submission 119754) | Leachate microbial communities from a municipal landfill in Southern Ontario, Canada - Leachate well 64-88 metaG | ecosystem: Engineered > Solid waste > Landfill > Unclassified | place... | reverse complement strand
CTCTACGAGCAGCGCGAGCTGATCCGGCAGGTGATGACACGAAAGAAATGGCAACACGTGCGGAAGATGGTTCACATCCACCACCGCCAGAGAGATCGCTTTTTCGGCATCGCACAGAAGCTGGGGCTCGACACGCAAGCGCTCGCCCTGCAGTGCAGAACGCACGTTTCTTCCTTTGTGGGGAAGTAAAAAAACGGCGGGCCTTACGGTCCCGCCGCTTCAATGCAATGGTTTGGGAAAAGGCCGGTTCCCCTGATTACTGGAGTTCGTAGACAAGCGATACCGACACATTCACCTCCTGCTCACCCGTCGCAACCGGAACAGAAGGAACGGCGCCGGCGCCCACGCTCTCCATCATCACATTCGCCTTGCGGTAATCCGCCATCGGCACGTAGCCGCCGCCCTCCGAGAAGCCCTTGAGCCGCTTGATGCTCTTGCCCAGCTGATCTGCGAGGAGCTTCGCCTTGGCTTCGGCCTTTGTGATCGCCTTTGCGCGCGCGGCAGCCTGCAGAGCCTCCGGATCATCCATAGTGAAATCGACACCGCCGATCTGGTTCACCCCCTCTGCCGTCACGGCAGAGAGAAGGTCACCGATTTTATCCATGTTGCGCACTTTCACATGCAGGGATTCCGTCGCCTGATAGCCGCGTGCAATCTGCTGGCCGTCCTTCCAGTCGTACTCCTGCTGGAGCGAAAGGGTATCTGTGGTGATGTCCTTCTCTTCAACCCCCTGCTTTTTCACCGCTGCAATCACATCTGTCATCTTGGTGCTGAGCAGCTTCATTGCCTGCTCCGCCGTCGTCTGACGTCCCGTCTGCACGCCGAAACTCACTACGGCGATATCGGGAACCGCGGAGGCCTTGCCTGTTCCATCAACAGAGATGGTCATGGGCGAGAAATCTTTCTGCTCGATGATTTTGCCCGTGAGGTAGAACCCGCCGGCGATGAGGACGAGCAGAATACCCATCCAGTAGGCCGGCTTGGCGGAACAGCATGTATTTTCCATGAATAGAGAGGGGAAAAGAGTCCATAGGATAGCAGCCCTGCCTGTCACGGAATAGGGTGGAGCCTTGGCTCAGTACAGCCATTCAACCATCAGCTCTGCAATGCAACATATTTCTTGAATCCGTCCCGCTCAAGACGACGGACGAGTGCCGGTCCGCCGCTTTCCACAATCGCACCGTTCAGCATGACATGCACGTGATCCGGCCGGAGGATGGAAAGAAAACGGATGTTGTGCGTCACGAGCACGGCTGCAAAAGACGGCTGGCGCTTACGCAGTTGCTTGAGCCCTTCCGCCACCACTGTCAGTGCATCCAAATCCAATCCGGAATCCGTCTCGTCCAGCAAAGCCAGCTTCGGCTCCAGAACGAGAAGCTGGAGCACTTCGAGCTTCTTCTTCTCGCCGCCGGAAAACCCGTGATGAACCGCCCGGTCCTCCCACGCGGGATCAATTTTGAGCAGAGTCATTTCTTTGGCCAGACGGTCATGGAATTCAAGCGGCGTCACTTTTTTCTTCTGTGCCGTAAGCGCTGCGAAAAGAAAATTCCCCACGCTCACTCCCGCGATTGCGCGCGGGTGCTGAAAGGCAAGAAAGAGCCCCGCCTGCGCGCGTTCGTGCGGAGCAAGTTTGAGCAGATCTTTGCCTGAAAATCGTGCAGTCCCCTTCGCCACACGCACGGCGGGATGCCCCATGAGCGCGTGGACGAGAGAAGACTTGCCGGCACCGTTGGGCCCCATGATCACATGCAGCTCTCCGGGACGCACGTCGAGCGAAAATCCGCGCACCACCGTTTTATCCGCAACGGACACGTGCAGATCACGAACGGAGAGAAGTGGGCGACGTAACATAGAAAAAAATAATTTTACATTCTACATTCTACATTCTACATTTGATCCATGCCCAAAATCACCTTTATCGTAAATGGTCAGGAAAAAACCGTCGATGCCAAGGCGGATGAGACCATTCTGCAGACCGCACAGGCCAATGGAGTACCGATGGAAAGCGCCTGCGGCGGCAACGGCTTCTGCATGACCTGCAAGTGCCATGCCCGCACAGGCGCGGAGAACCTCAGTCCTCCCAATGATCGTGAAGAAGCCATGGGCATGAGCGGTGACGAACGGCTGGGCTGCCAGGCCACAGTGAAAGGGGATGTGACGGTGGAAGTGGAAAATGCCTAACTTTCGCGTGGCTTCCGTGCGAATTGTCTGGGCATTTTATCGAGTATCAGCTTCCGGATAGCACCGACATTCCGTGAACGCAGGTCCTTCAAACCATCACCAGGATAATCCATTGGATGGAGGCCATGTGGTTCTTTATCGGCGCCCACATCATCTTCTACAACAGGTTCTGCTAGTTGATTCAAGGTTGGCATACATCCACACTATCGCTCTGGTTTTCGTAAAACAAGTGTAAGCTTTAGGCGCGTGCGAGTGCGGAAATCTTCTGCTTGACCGATTCATCGTACGGCTCCAGTTTGTTGATGCGACGGTAGACCTCTTCGGCCTTGTCGGCATGCCCCAGTTGCAGATAACACTCCGCGAGCAGATGAAGAAGCGCTGTGTCGCGATTGAGCCGGACCACCGCCTTCTCGAGAAGCGGCGCGGCTTCTTCAAACCGCTGTGCGGCGATGCAGGCGCGTCCCAGTGCCGCCGTGCGCTCGGGTGACTTGGGATCGCGGTTGAGCGCGTCCTGATACGAATGACAGGCTTCCACGTACTTGCCCTGCCGGTAATACGCCAGACCCAGATTGGCAAAGTACGAAACATCATCACGATGCTGCAGAAGCTCGCGGTACATGGCCTCCGCCTTGTGATCGCGATCCGTGAGAAGGTAGAGCTTGGCCAGCTGCGCCTGCACGTCAAAAGCCTTGGGGTTGGTTGTGAGCGCCTGAATGAAGAGACGCTCCGCCTCATCGAACTTACTCTGCGCCACTGCCTTTTCGGCATCGCGGGTGAGAGAGCGTACCTGCTGCATCTCGATGGCCGATACGCGCGGGCTCTTGTGTGGTTTGTCGATCTTCGTTTCTTCCAGAATCACGGCCCCGCGCTCCCCTGCCGATTCCGTCCGCTGGCAGATTCCGCGCACAAAACGCCGGATGGCATGGTGGCGTACAAATACGCGTCCGCCCAGAATCAGGCAGATCCCGAGAAGTGAGCCGAAGAGGACGTATACATACACCATAGGAAATACCGCAGGATGCGGCGAAGGAGGCTAGCATTTGAACCGCTCTTGGGCAAGGAAAGGACCCAAGAAACCCCTCACGCAATTCGCATGCCGAACCGTTGTACGACAAGACTGCGATGGGCATTGGTATGCAAACCGGAAGCCAGCTCATGCAAAGCCTGCACGGAGGAATGTGAAAGCGGGGATTGTTCGCGCAGCGCCAGCGCAAGATGCAGCAGCAGCTGGTCCGCTTCTTCTCCGCGTTCCAGAAGCGGGTGCAAAATCTGCAGGCGCTCTTTGAGGGAATGTGTGCGCCAGAAAGACACCGCATTCGAGTGGATGAGCCGATGAGAACGCAGCGCCTCGGGGTCCTCGTTGAGTTCCCGCACGACTCCGGGCGCCCCCTGCGCGAGATGGAGGATAAACTGCCGGTCTTCATCCTCTGTTCCCTTGAGAAGCGGAGCAAGGTCGCGATGCGAGAGTGAATGAAAACGAAACACGCGCATGCGTGACACGATGGTGGGGAGGAGCGACGAGAGCGCCTGCGTCGTGAACATAAAAACCAAAGGAGCGGGTGGTTCTTCCAGAATTTTGAGAAGGGCATTGGCCGCCTCCGCCTGCAGTCGCTCCGCCGAACGGATGATGCAGCAGCGGTACCGGCCCGAAGCCGTTTCCTGCAACCGCTCCTGCAGCGCGCGGATGTCGTCGATGCCGATCGTATCGGTCTTCACCTTCTTCTTTTCGCGTTCCTGCTGCGGGGCATTGGAAGTCTGCGCGATCACCGCCCAGTCATCGCACTGCTCGGCGATCCAGAGCTGATCCAAGACGAAGAGATCGGGGTGCATCATCCGCTCGCAATCATGCTGAATGTGCTCGAGCGCTTCGGGCGGTTGCCCGACAGAAAGAAGCTCCGTCGCAAACCACCGCGCCAGTGTCATCTTGCCCAGATGCCGCGGCCCCGAGAACAGGTAGGCATGGCTCACGTTGCCGGTCGTAATATCCTGCTCCAGCTCGGCGCGGATGGCGTCATGACCGACGATGGAGTGCGGGCGGGGCATGGAGAAGAATTCTACGGCCAAACCCGAAGAGATGAAATATCTCACAAACCAAACTTCTCTCGTAATTTCTGACGAATTCTCTGTAATCGGGCTTGTTGTTCAGAAGAAAGCGGAACAGGTGGCTTACAAATTTCGTCAAAGGCATCAAACGACAACATGAGCCGAACCATATCCTCCTCTGTCGGCTCTGCCGGTCTGACTTCACAGGCTTCGCCTGCAGACATCAAGACGGAGGAACCGTCCGTCCGAACCAGAACGCCCTCTCCGTCACTCTCATGTACAGAAACAACTGTATGTGCATGCCCGGCCGAGCATCCCCGATGCTGCCATTCCCGCATCCCCGCTCTGAGTATTACATCTGGGAGTGGCGATGGAAAAGGAACTAGCTCTCGCAAAGGGATCAACTCTGAAGCAGCCCTATCCAATATTTGGGACATGGTATGACGCGCGCAGAAAGCGGCAGGATTTTGGCGGGCCGATTCCACATGAAGAATCTGAACGATGTGGACGCACAGATCCTCTTGGGTCATACCCAAAATCGAATCTTGACCGCCGAAGAGCGGTGGCAAACGATCAGCCGGAGAAAAGGGCACTCTCTCTATAGAGAAACTATAATAGCAATTGGACATCTGTCTGCACTCTATTTGCCGTCACCCTCTGCACATGGTGCTGCCGTCATTCAGATGCATCGCAAAGTTTTTACTCTGTAGGCCGTCCCGTACCTCCTGCAATGCCTGATCGTTGCCATGCACGATGAGCATGCATCCTGTCTCTATTCGCTGGATCATCTGAATACCCTCAATCCGCAAGCCAACAATCATTTCTGTAACATTGCTCACTCGTTCGGCACAAGCGACGGGATCGTACAATTGTTCTTCCGATAACGCATCTCCTGCAAAGATAGTAAGAGTAGTCATAATGGCATCTTGAGTTTCCTCTTGAGGGAAATCAACTGCCTTTTTTGTGGCATAAAAGGGAGAAGAAGGTATTTGACAATATTTATTATTAATTCATAATGACATTATGAAGTTAGAGCCACTCCCCGAGCGAAAACCGGATACGGAGGAGATGAATGCATTCAAACAACGGATCTCTGCTCTCGCAGAAAACTTTGCATGGCGTATTTTCTCTGCTTGCGCGAAGCCGCTGATCCGCTTAGACCAAGTATTTCAACGTCCTGATCGTGACACGATCGAGGGCGATATCACCCACGAAGCTGGGCATGCTCTCATTGGCTACCTGCTGCGTATCAGAATGTACGAATTTCGCACCCGTCGGACATTGACGGCCTACCCTCGGATACGTCCTTGTCCGGAAGATCTTCAGGAAACAGAAGATGGAAATCCGACCGAGATGTTTCTGCTTGCGCTAGCGGGCTGTGCCGCGAACTATCCGCGACGTGGTCCGGAAATGAGAGAGAATGTTGAGAAGGAACAGGAATGGTCCGACATTACGATTCCTCGAGATATCATCCGGCACCTTTTGATGAGGCTCCGAATTTTTCTCGGACCCGATCACTATCCCACCCACAAAGAGGATCTGGACGGCGTTGTGAAGAACATCCTCTTGGAATTATACGACAACTACGCGAATCTATTCCGCGGAGGAAGAGAACAGCCCGGAATGTTTCACGTTGCCTTGGAAGCCGTGGAAATGGCCTTCCGCAAATATGATGGAGGAAAGTATAACGTCAACGCCATCGTCGAAATGGCCCTCCGTGAAAGGGGTATTGGTAAAGCTGAGGAAACAGCAATGCTGCAAACACTGGCAAAGATCGATATCAATTCGCAAGTCGTAAAGTTCTACAAAGTGGATACGCCGCTGACACGGAGCATAGATGAAGAAACGCGCGCACTCCTCTCGCATACGCACATCGGAAAGAAATGGAGACCCACGGAATGAGACTCAACTGAGTGATCCTCTTTATGCGCCCTTCCCGTGGCACTTCTTGAATTTCTTCCCCGACCCACCCATTCGACTCGTCTTCGCTGCGCTCAGCCTCGCTCAGGGCTCCGCTTACCATGTGTCACATCAGGCATTTTTCCCATGGCAGTGTTTATACTTGATAGCGGTGCCATCCGGCTTTCTCGCTCCGCATGGACACGGGTCATTGCGCCCCACATGGTCCGCTTTGATCATTTTCGGCTTGGCGACGGGCTTCGCGGGAACCCCCGGTTGGTTTGAAATGAGAGCTGCACCGCGCTCGGACCCGGGACGTTCGACACCAGTCTTCTCCAGCTCTCCGGCAATCTGATCCGCATTGGTCTGCAGATTCTGGAGCTCTTCCTGCCGCTCTTCCAGCATCACGCGCGCCGCGAACTGCGCGAAGTCGACCTGCAGAAGCGTGCGGACGATGGTGGAATCGATAGTAGCGATGAGCGAACTGAACCGCCGGAATCCCTGATCCTTGTACTCGATCAAAGGATCTCGCTGGGCGTAACCGGCAAAGGCCACCTGCTCGCGCAGATGCGACATGTCATCGATGTGATCCATCCAGTGCGTGTCGATGGAACGCAAGGTGATGATGCGCTCCGCCTGCGCGACGGTTGCGGGCTTCTCTTCTTTGCACTTGGCCTCGTAGAACGATTGCGTCAGCTGCACCAGTGCCGTGGCGAGCTCTTCGGTCGTGGAGAAGGAACGCAGCTTCTGCTCCGTGGCGACCTCGGCGAACGCGGGATGCAGCGCAACAAGGCTTTCGGAAATTTCTTTCACATTCCATTCGCTGGGATCGATGTTGGACGCGTGAATGGCGGCGAGGGAACGCATCTCTTTTTCTATGGCTGCAAGAATATCTTTGTGCAGAGGCTGGGCCTCCACCGCTTCTTCGGGAACCTTGTCGGCCTCGGCCAGACGCTCCAGAATCTTCTGCCGGCGCAGATAGATGATCTGGCGGTGCCGGTTCATCACGTCGTCGTACTGCACCACATGACGGCGGATATCGAAGTTGTGGCCTTCCACCTTCTTCTGCGCACCCTCGATCGAGCGCGAGACCATGCCGTTTTCGAGCGGCACATCATCGGGAACCTTCAGACGTTCCATCATGGATTTCAGGCGGTCGCCACCGAAGAGGCGCATGAGGTCGTCTTCCATGGAGACGAAGAACTGGCTCTCTCCCTGATCTCCCTGACGGCCGGAGCGGCCACGCAGCTGGTTGTCGATGCGCCGCGCCTCGTGGCGCTCGGTGCCGAGGATGCAGAGTCCGCCCGCATCCGCCACACCCGCGCCCAGTTTGATGTCGGTTCCACGGCCTGCCATGTTCGTGGCGATGGTCACGGCGCCTTTCTGACCCGCTTGCGAGACGATTTCCGCTTCCTTTTCGTGATGCTTGGCGTTGAGCACCTGATGCGGAACGTTCTCCTGCTCAAGGAGCACGCTCATCGCCTCTGATTTTTCGATGGATGTGGTGCCGATGAGAATCGGCTGCCCCTTCGCGTACTTCTCTTTCGCAATTTTGGCCACCGCCCTGAATTTCGCCTCCACTGTGCGGTAAATCGCATCCGCCTTGTCTTCGCGGATCATGGGTTTGTTGGTCGGGATGATGATGACGCGAAGCTTGTAAATCGTTTCGAATTCCTCCTCCTCGGTCTTGGCTGTCCCTGTCATGCCGGCGAGTTTTTTGAAGAGGCGGAAATAGTTTTGGAAGGTGATCGTGGCAAGCGTTTTGCTTTCGCGTTGCACCTCCACGTTCTCTTTGGCCTCGATCGCCTGATGAAGCCCGTGGCTGTAGCGGCGCCCCTCCATCAGACGTCCGGTGAACTCGTCGACGATGATGATCTCGCCCTCCTTCACCACGTAATCCACGTCCCGCTGGTACATGGCATGCGCCCGCAGCGCCTGCTCGATGTGGTGCACCTCGGCAAAACCCTTCTCGGTGTAGATATTCTCGAGCCCCAGAAGCTGTTCCATTTTTTTCACGCCCTCTTCGGTGAGGACGGCGGTCTTCTGCTTCTCGTCTTTGTTGTAGTGAATGTTCTCCTGCAGCTGCCCGACCAGCATGGAGTACTGACGGTACTTGTCGGTGGATTCTTCGGCGGGCTGGCTGATGATGAGCGGCGTGCGCGCCTCGTCGATGAGAATCGAGTCCACCTCATCCACAATGGCGTAGTGAAGGCCCCGCTGCACCTGACGGTTGAGCGACGTCACCATGTTATCGCGCAGATAGTCGAACCCGAATTCGTTGTTGGTGCCGTATGTGACGTCGCAGGCGTAAGCCTCTTTGCGCTCGTCATTCGACCGCTCGTGAATGATGGTGCCGACGGTGAGGCCGAGCGCTTCGTACAACATGCCCATCCACGCGGCATCGCGCTTGGCGAGGTAGTCGTTGACCGTCACCACATGCACGCCTTTCCCTTCGAGGGAATTGAGATATACCGGCAGAGTACAGACGAGCGTTTTTCCTTCACCTGTCTTCATCTCGGAAATATTGCCCTGATGCAGCACAATGCCGCCCAGCACCTGCACGTCGAAGGGCACCATGTCCCAGACGAAGGTCTGCTTGCCGATAGTGAGGGACTTGCCCGCCGCCTTCAACAGCTCACACGCACGGACAACGGTGGCGAATGCTTCGGGGAGTAGGGCATCGAGCGTTTCTCCTTTCGTGATGCGATCGCGGAATTCCTGCGTCTTCTTGGGGAGCGCTTCGAGCGTCAGCGAACGAATCGCGTCGGCCGCACACTGCTGTTTCACAAGCTCGACAATCGGCCGGAGCTTTTTAAGCTCCTTCTCGTTGGGATCGCCGAGAAACTTGTTGAGGAAATCGATGACGCCCATGGAGCCCCAGCGTACCAGAGGAACCGGAGGATGCGTGAAAAATGGCATCCGAAATCCATCCTCACTCCTGCGGCTGACACACGGTTTGGAGAAAAGCCCGCACGTTTTCTCGAAGAGTAAACATGGAAGAGGTCTGCGGAAAAGCAATTTCGCCGCCGAAATGCTCCTCCAGCAATTGCTCGTTGGATGCCCCCACACGGCCGTGGTGAATCACTCGGATGAGCTCCGTCGTCAGTGCGCGGTCATTCATCCTCGCCCATGCCTGATACTGCTCCTGTGTCGGCATAATAGAAAAATACTTTATTGTGAGATAATGTCAATAATCTGACTGTCCTCTTTCGTACCTCAATCACGGCAGATCCACATAAAAATCCGGCGACACAGGGTGTCGCCGGCCTGAAGGAAAGGAAAACCCCTCGGACAGAGCACGCGCTCACTCCCTGGCCTGCGCCAGGAGAAAAAGGATCGCCTGCATGATTGTTCCCTCGAACCAGGGGATCCATCCTCGAAGATCACCTTCCTCCCCAGTGCGGCTCAATTCGTAGCCGCCGGCGAAGAGGGTATTTTCGTTCTCGCCCACCATGTTGGCGAGAACGCGCAGGGCAGATGCTGGATCCGGGCAATTGAAGGACACGCGGACATGGTATATCCAGCCGCCACTCGTGTTGTGCTCGACCCTCAGGGTGCAATGCCGCCCTGAAACTATGATCGGGTGGAAACCCTCCGGCTCATGTACGCCATCCGAATAGGCCCGTCCAAGCCAGCGGAACTCGTCATCAGATAGGGTATATCCACACAGTTCCGCAAGGTCTTTGACCTCCTCCGGCCGGCAGAGCAGGCCGGCCACTCCATTGCATCGAACATGCTTCATGGTTTTCATCTCCCAAAACAAGGAAACAATTCATTGTCCAAGAGGAACATCCTCTCCCATCCGAATTTTCTCTTCTGAAAAAAACTGGGACGGAAGAAGAAATCCTCGCAATGATGCAAAGGAACGGTTGATCATAATATACAATTATTTAAATTTGTCAATTATCCCGTAATGGTTCAGTACCTTTGCAACATCCCTGCTTCAGGCATTCCATGGAAACAAACCAAGTTCGCCCAGTTGTTTCTGAATCGCCTGCTGAGCTTTTTCAACTCTCTCAATAACCCGCGGATTGCTTTCTTCGCGCAAAAGCGCACTCACGGCAATGAGCCTTTCCACGACCAGCGGTAATGCTCCGGGAAGACGTTGCGTTGCCCCGTTCCGCTCGCTCCAGAGACAATGACCGTCAACGGCTATTTCGAAATTTTCTCCGTCGAATCGCACTTCGACTGTCTGTTGACTGGTCTTTTTTTCCGGCTGCCCCATTCCGGCCACGGGCACATCCCACTCTTTCTTTGCCGTCACAGACACGTCCACCCGCTTTCCGTAATTCTCTTTGTTGGGCGGCATACTGCCCCCGCGCACGATATTCCCCGTCAAACGTGAAGCTCCTTTCGTATGTTCCGGAAAAGTGAAAACCTGTCCCTTATGGGCCTGCATGCAATCGAGAGGAGGCAGAAGTTTCTCGGCATCATTGCGGATACTCGCCAAGTGTCCTTTGCCAAGCTTCTCAAGTTCCGTTTCCGTGGCCTGAAGATCATCAAGCAATTTCATGCCCATAGTGGAGAGGGGAAGAAAAGGGATTCATCGTAACAACTCTCCACCGGAGGGCAAGACCCTTATTACCAGCTTCGCCCGTACCACGGCTCGAGGAGCTTGTCGGCGAATGTTTGCTTCTGGAGGAATGCAGGCAGGACATCTACGAGAGGACACAAGACAACCGGCTGGAGCTTCTTTTCTTGAAACAAGGCCTCGTGATCGGGGATGAGTTCGCCGCACCACCGCAGCGGAGATTCGCGAATCTCCGCTGCACGAAGCAGGAAATCG
>Ga0172381_10007356_pt1 | contig 10909 bp, 11 predicted proteins | sample Leawel6488metaG_FD_119754 | JGI IMG/M metagenome (GOLD analysis project Ga0172381, IMG submission 119754) | Leachate microbial communities from a municipal landfill in Southern Ontario, Canada - Leachate well 64-88 metaG | ecosystem: Engineered > Solid waste > Landfill > Unclassified | place... | reverse complement strand
TGGCCATAGGCAGGACATTGTGTTTGCCCGGCGTCTGGTCACGCGCGCGTCACAGCCGGGCTCGGACCATGATGAGGTCAGCCCGGAACAGTTTGCGCGCCTGATCGACGGCGACGGGCTGGCCTGGCGCTGGCAGGCGCACGGGTTTCACTATGGCATTGAGGCGCGTTATGCCGGGCTGGTGGCGGCCGGTCGGGTGGTGGTGGTGAATGGCTCGCGCGAACATGTCACCACACTGCCGGCCGCAGAGCAACTGCGCGTGGTGCAAATTGAGGTTGACCCCATGCAACTCGCCGTGCGACTGGCCCGGCGCAGCCGCGACACACCCCAGCAAGTGGCCAAGCGGCTGGCCCGCAACGCGCTGTTTCCCAATCTGCATGCCGACTGCACCATCGTCAACCAAGGTGAGTTGGCCCAAGCGGGCCGCCAGTTGGTGGACTACCTGGTGGGGTCCGCGCCGCCGAGCCATCCGCCGCCAGCGTCTCGCCCTTGCGCTGTGTGATCAGGCCATAGGCGTGCGGCTGCCGGTGCAGGTCGAAGTTGAAGGTGGTGCGTTTGTAGATGGCGCAAAAATCCAGGTCGCAGCGGGCAATGGCTATCTCGTCGTCCTTGGTCAGGCAGCGCGCCACCACCTCGCCGGACGGGGCCACGATGCAACTGCCGCCAATGCTGTCCACGCCTTCTTCCAAACCGGCCTTGGCGACGCCCACCACCCAGGTGCCGTTGTGGTAGGCCCCCGCCTGCAAGGACAACTGGTTGTGGAACAGCGACAGGTCGTCATGCGCCGGTGCGGGCGCGTTGTGCACCGGGGTGTTGTAGCCAATCAGCACCATCTCCACACCCTGCAGGCCCATCACGCGGTAGGTCTCGGGCCAGCGTCGGTCGTTGCACAGGGCCATGCCCATGATGCCACCAAAGGCCTGCGTCACGCCCCAACCAGGGCCGGGCGTGAAGTAGCGTTTTTCCAGATGCTGAAAGCGCCGCCACGGCTCGTGCTCGGTGTGACCGGGCAGGTGCACCTTGCGGTACTTGGCGACGATCCGGCCCAGGCGGTCCACCAGGATGGAGGTGTTGTAGCGCACTTCGGCACCAGCTTCTTGCGCCAGCTCGGCGTAGCCCAGGTAAAAGCCCACGCCTAGCTCGCGCCCGAGGTCGAACAGTGGCTGCGTGGCCGCGTTGGGCATGCTGCGCTCGAAGAAGCTGTTGACTTCAGCCTCGTCTTCGATGTACCAGCGCGGGAAGAAGGTGGTCAGCGCCAGCTCGGGGAAGACGATGAGCTGCGCGCCCACGGCGTGGGCCTGGCGCACGAGATCGCACAGGCGCGCCACCACCTGGGCGCGGGAGTCGGCGCGTTGGATGGGGCCAAGTTGGCCGAGGGCGACGTTGAGGTAGCGTGGCATAGAAGTGAAAGGGTAGAAGTTAGGAAGGTCGATTGGCCAGTGCCAACACTACTTGCAGCAGCACTTGCGCGCCGCGTTGCAGGTCAGCGGGTTCGGTGTGTTCGCGCACGTTGTGGCTCAGGCCGCCCACGCTGGGCACAAAGATCATGGCGCTGGGGCAGACGCGGGCCAACATTTGTGCGTCATGCCCGGCGCCGCTGGGCATGCGCTGGTGGCTGCAGCCCAGGGCTTGCGCCTGCTGTTCCACCAGATTCACCACCATGGGGTCAAAGGCCACCGGCTCGAAGCGGGCCAGCGTACGGGCGGTGATGCACACACCCTCAGCCTGCGCGGCCTGCTGGGCGTAGGTGTGTAAATCACTTTCGGCCTGGGCCAGTGCGGCACTGTCGGTGTTGCGCAGGTCCACGGTGAGCACCGCTTTTTGCGCGATGACGTTGACCAGGTTCGGACTGAGTCGCATCGCACCCACGGTGGCCAGTTGGCGGCCACCCAAACGTGCACTCAGCTCACGCACAAACACCGCCACTTGCGCAGCCACCAACGCGGCGTCGTGGCGCAGGGTCATGGGTGTGGTGCCGGCATGGTTGGACTGGCCTCCCACAGTGAATTCGGTCCACGAGATGCCTTGCACACTTTCGACCACACCAATTTGCAGGCCCGTCTGCGCCAGCACCGGGCCTTGCTCGATGTGCAATTCCACATAACTGTCCACCACCGGCGCGCCCACGGGGGCCGTGCCCTGGTAAGCAATGCGCTGCAGCTCGGCCTGCACCGACACACCCTCTGCGTCGCAGGTGGCAAGTGCGTCTGACAGGGGTAGGCCGCCAACGTAGACCAGGCTGCCCATCATGTCGGGCTGAAAACGTGCGCCTTCTTCGTTGGTGAACACGACCACCGCCAGCGGGCGACGGGTTTGCATGGCAGCCTCGCGCAGCGTGGCGACCACCTCCAGGCCGGACAACACGCCGTAGTTGCCGTCGTACAGGCCGCCGGTGCGCACGGTGTCAATGTGTGAACCCATCATCACCGGGGGCAGATCTTCGGTGCCGGGGTAGGTACCGACAATGTTGCCAATGGCATCAATGTCGACGCACATGCCGAGTTGACGCATGTGCGCCACCGTCCAGTCACGGCCCAGGGCGTCGGCATCCGTCAGGGCCAGTCGGTTGACCCCGCCACCGGGCAGCGCGCCGATCCGACCCAGCGCCTGCAGGCTGTCCAGCAGGCGCTGGCCGTTGATTTGTGGCGCGGTCATGCCGGGTCACCGTCTTTGAGCACCTGTGCGGCGCTGCGGCCAACCAGTTGCTCGTACAAAACGGGGTCGGTGTCGCCCTCGCTGCCAAACAGCAGCACGTGGCTGTCCGACCCCAAACCGAGCGATGCACGGGCGCTCGGGTCTTGTGTGATGAGCAGGGCCGCAGCCAAACCGGCCACGGCGGACTCTCCCGCCACGATGACCGGGTCACCCTCCTGCGGGCTGGCCAGCAGGCGCATGGCGTCCACCGCTGCGGCATCAGGGATGGTGCAAAAGGCGTTGGCCCCGGTGGCCAGAAAGTCCCAGGCCAGCAGCGACACCTCGCCACAGGCCAGACCGGCCATCAACGTGTCGAGTTCACCCTTGACCGCCACCACCTCACCGGCGCGCGCACTTTGCAGCAGGCAGTCGGCGCGCTTGGGCTCCACCACCACAAACACCGGGCGCTGAACAGCATCACGCTCCCAAAAATAGGCACACACCGCCGCCGCAAAACCGCCCACCCCGGCTTGCACAAACACATGCGTGGGCCATTGGCGCAGGGCGCTGACGGCCTCATGCACCATGAGCTGGTAACCCTGCATCACGTCACGCGGAATGTCCATGTAACCCGGGTAAGAGGTGTCGGAAATCACAAACCAGCCATTGGTCTTGGCGTCGCGGTCGGCCTGCTGCACCGAGTCGTCGTAATTGCCAGCGGTGCGCACCACCTGCGCGCCGTAGCGGGCAATCGCTTCCCTGCGCCCTCCGCTGACGGTGGCGTGGATGTAGATGACACAGCGGCAGCCCAGCATCTGCGCGCCCCATGCCACCGAGCGGCCATGGTTGCCGTCGGTGGCGCAGGTCACGGTGATGTCGGCGCAGGCCTCACGCAGCGCCGGGTCGCTCTGCAGTTCGGCATGGCTCACGCTGCGGCCCAGGCGCTGGCCCAGCTCGCGGCACAGCAGGCGCGCCACGGCGTAGGCGCCGCCCAGCGCCTTGAAGCTGCCTAGGCCAAAGCGGGCCGCTTCGTCCTTGTAGTGGAGGCTGGCCACACCAGCCGCGTGTGCCAGCCCGGGCAGCGCACACAGGCGGGTCACGGTGTAACCCGGCCATGAGGTGATGACGGTTTGCGCTTGCGCCAGGGCGCTCGCACTGAGCAAAGTGCTGCGGTGCGCGCCGTAGGGCTCGACAGTTTGAAAGCGCGGGTTGATCAGCAGTGTGAACGGGTGTTGAGGGAGCTGTGTCATGGGGGTGCGTGGTTTTGTGGCGTGGGTTTAAAGAGAGGGTTCCAGGTCGTCCAGTTGGGCATGGACCTGTTCGATGGCGGCCATGCGGACGCGGGCTTTTTTGGGCAGATGGGCCAGCGTCGTGGTGGCCAGGTAATTGATGAGGCTGATGGCGCCCACATAAGAGTCAAAAATCGCCTCAGCCTGGGGCGGGCAGATGAACAACGCCTGGGCACGTGCCGCCAGGGCCGAGACGCGCGCGTCGCTCACCAGCACCAGCGCGGCACCGGCATCACAGGCAATTCCCACCACCTGGCTCAGGCGGCGCGTGCGACGCCGAAAGTCCATGGCCAGCAACACGTCGCCCGCCTGGACTTCGGCCAGTAGTTCGGCATCCTCGCCCGAGCCCTCGTTGAGCAGATGCACTTCGGCGCGCAGCTGTGACAGCAGGGCCTGGGCATAGAACGCGGCCATGTAGCCGTTGCGGTAGCCCACCACCCAGACGCGCCGCGCGCTGGCCAACAGTTGGGCGGCTTGCTGAACGCTTGGGTCGGTCAAGCTGTCGGCCAGGCCCTGCAACTGCTGGGCGTCTTGCGCAATGTGTTGTTGTAAGGGACTGGCGCGCAGGCCTTGCTGCGCCACGCGGGAAAGTGGCGAAGGCTGGGGTGTGCCATTGCGCTGGTGCTGCCGGAAGGCCTGAAAGTCGGCAAAGCCCAGGCGCTTGAAGAAGCGCGCCGTGCTGGCCTTGGAGACGCCGGCCAGCGCCGCCAGTTCGGTGGCGCTGTAAGCCAATAGGTCTTTTTCATGAACCAGCAGCACATCGGCCAGCTTGCAATCCACCAGGGACAGGGCTGCGTATTGGCTCTGGATGCGCTCGCGCAAGGTGATGAACTGGGTCATGGCAGTGTGGCTGGCAGGTTTTGGTGCCGGCATCCCCAAAACAGGGCGCATGCACCATTGAGAAACATATTTTTCATTGTATTGAAGTTGAGAAACGAATATTTCATATTGTCCAGCATCTGTTTGCAAGGGCAATGCCAGGCTTATGGCGTGGCACACATCTTGCAAAAAGGGCTTGCGTCCACTTTTTTAAACAGGAAACATCCATGAAACTCAAAGCTTTCTCCATCTTGGCTGGTTTGTGCGTCAGTGCCGTTTTGACTCTGGCCACACCGGCTCATGCTGCGGATGAATCACTCTCTTCCGTACTGGCAAAAAAATCGATTGCCCTGGGTGTCGCCTCTGACTTTCCGCCCTATGGCTACATGGGCCCGGATTTCAAACTCACGGGCGTGGACGTTGCCACCGCACAATTGATAGCCGACAAGCTGGGCGTCAAGGCCGAGTTTGTGCCGGTAAGCACGCCCAACCGCATTCCTTACCTGCAGACCAAAAAGATCGACCTGATCGTCTCGGCCCTGGGCAAGAACCCCGAGCGCGAAAAAGTGATCGACTTCACCGTGGCCTATGCACCCTTCTTTCAGGCCGTGTTCGGCCCCAAGGCGCTGAACATCAAGAGCTTTGACGATCTGGCCGGCAAGACCATTGCTGTGACGCGCGGCACCATTCAGGATGATGTGCTGCAAAAGGTGGCCCCACCCACGCTGAAGATCCAGCGTTTTGAAGATGATTCCACTACCGTGGCCGCCTTCATCTCGCAACAAACCCAGCTGCTGGCGACCGGCGCCGCCGTGGCGGCTGCTGCCGTGCAGAAGAACCCGCAAGTGCAGGCCGAATACAAGTTGCTGCTGAAAGACTCGCCTAACTTCATCGGCGTGCGCAAGGGCGAGACGGCCTTGCTGACCAAGGTGAACGAGATCCTGCGCACCGCCAAGGCCGACGGCACGCTGGAGCAGTATTCGCAAAAATGGCTCGGCCGCGGCACTGGCGTGTTGCCTGACTAAGGCTGTTGAGCGCTTCCAAACCCTCACCAAACATCCGTTCGCCCTGAGCCTGTCGAAGGGCCCTTCGTCAAGCTCAGGACAGGCTTTTACAAGCTCAGGGCGAACGGAGCGGGGGCATCACTTCGGCAGCATTCCTGACTCACCATGATTGAATTCAACTTTTTCGTCGTTCTGACCCAATGGCCCATGCTCTTGCGTGGGCTGGGCCTGACGGTGGTGCTGACGGCCATCTCGGCGGTGCTGGGTGCCTTGTTGGGCACGGCCTGTGCCTGGGCACGGTTGCACGGCGGCCCCATCCTGAAACGGACGGTGGGCGGCTATGTGGAGTTGGTGCGCAACACGCCCTTCATCATCCAGCTGTTTTTCATCTTCTTCGGTCTGCCGTCGCTGGGCCTGCGCCTGTCGGTAGAAGTGGCCTGTGTGCTGGCCATGGTGCTGAATTTGGGCGCGTATGCCTGTGAGATCGTGCGCGCCGGCCTGCAGACCACGCCCAAGGGTCAGCTGGAAGCGGCCATGAGCCTGGCGCTGACACCTTGGCAAACGTTCTCGCGCGTGGTGCTGCCTCCGGCACTGGCGCGCATCTGGCCGGCGCTGGTGAGCCAGATCATCATCGTGATGCTGGGCTCGGCGGTGTGCGGGCAGATCTCGGCCGAAGAGTTGTCGCAGGCGGCCAACCTGATCTCAAGCCGCACCTTCCGCAGTTTTGAGTCCTACATCATCGTGACCGTCATCTACCTGCTCCTGGCGATTGCGGTGCGGCAATTGCTTTACTGGGTCGGACCGCGCTTCATTTTTGTCAGCCGCTAGCGAGGACAGCGCCATGGTTCAATTTTCACTCTGGGACATCTTCACCTTTTTGCTCGGCGCCCTGCGCTGGACGGTGGCGCTGTCGCTGATCGCTTTCATCGGCGGCGGCCTGGTGGGCATGGGCCTGCTTTTGCTGCGTTTTAGCAAGCTGCGCGCCGCGGCCACGGCGGTGGCCTGGTATGTGCAGATATTTCAGGGTACACCGCTGCTGATGCAACTCTTTCTGGTGTACTTTGGCCTGGCGCTGCTGGGCATGGACACCTCGCCGCTGGTGTCGGCCGCCATCTGCCTCACGCTGTATGCCAGCGCCTACCTGACCGAAATCTGGCGCGGCTGTGTCAACGCCATCCCGAAGGGCCAGTGGGAAGCTTCCACCAGCCTGGCGCTGAACTTCACACAGCAAATGCGTCATGTGATTCTTCCGCAAGCCCTGCGCGTGGCCATTGCTCCCACGGTGGGCTTTCTGGTGCAGATCATCAAGGGCACGGCGCTGGCGTCGGTGATTGGCTTTGTCGAACTGACCAAGGCCGGGCAGATGATTTCCAACGCCACCTACCAACCGTTTCTGGCCTACACCTTTGTCGGCCTTTTGTACTTTGCCCTGTGCTACCCACTGTCGTGGTGGAGCCAGCGGCTGGAAAACCGCCGTCTGGCCTGATTTATGACACCATCATCTACCCCCCGGTTTGCACTGGTTGACATCCGTGGCCTGCACAAGAGTTTTGGCGTCACCGAAGTGCTCAAGGGCATTGACCTGCAGGTCGGACGCAAGGAAGTCGTCTGCATCATTGGCAAAAGCGGCTCGGGCAAGAGCACGCTGCTGCGCTGCATCAACGGGCTGGAAACCTTTGAGCGCGGCAGTCTGGCCGTGGACGGCCAGACCTTGCAACACAGCGATGCCAATGCCATGCGCGAACTGCGCCAGCAAGTGGGCATGATTTTTCAGAGCTTTAACCTGTTTCCGCACCTTAGTGCCGGGCGCAACGTGATGCTGGCCCCAACTCTGGTCAAGGACCTGCCCAAGGAAGAAGCGCGAACGCGTGCCCAGGCCCTGCTGGAGCGCGTGGGACTGGGCAGCCTGTTTGACCGCATGCCCGATCAACTCTCGGGCGGGCAGCAGCAACGCGTGGCCATTGCCCGTGCGCTGGCCATGGCACCCACCGTCCTGCTGTGCGACGAGATCACCTCGGCACTGGACCCGGAACTTGTGGGCGAGGTGCTGCAGGTGGTGGAGATGTTGGCCGATGAAGGCATGACGCTGATCCTGGTCACCCATGAGATGGCCTTTGCCCGCAAGGTGAGCGACCGCGTGGTGTTCATGCACCAGGGACTGATCCACGAAGCGGGCACACCGGACAAAATTTTCAACCGCCCGCAAACACCCGAGCTCCGGCAGTTTCTATCGGCCTTGCGCGACTGATTTATAAAGATTAGACCTCTAGCCCTTGTCATCATTGCGTGGGTAGCTATTAAAAAAGAGAATCCCTTGGCAATCCGCCTGCCGGATCGCCGGGTTCACCTGCAGAGCGTTTAGATCAGCGATTTACGGATTCGCGCTGAAATCACATCGATCAGCGTCACCGTGACAATGATGATGATCATCACGGCACAGGTTTCGGCGTATTGAAAGCCGCGAATGATCTCCCACAAAATCACCCCAATGCCGCCCGCGCCCACCATGCCCACCACCGAGGCGGAACGCACGTTCGACTCAAACCGGTACAGCGAATAGGAAATCCACAACGGCAACACCTGCGGAATGACGCCGTAGACAATTTCCTCCAGCGCGTTGGCGCCGGTGGCGCGAATGCCTTCGACCGGCTGGGTGTCTATCGATTCCACCGCTTCCGAAAACAGCTTGGCCAGAATGCCGGTGGTGTGCACAAACAGCGCCAGCACGCCCGCAAAAGGCCCCAAACCCACGGCCACGATGAACAGCATGGCAAACACCATTTCGTTGATGGCGCGCGCCGCGTCCATCAGGCGGCGAATGGGCTGGTTAATCCACCACGGCGTGATGTTGACCGACGACAACAAGCCCAGCGGCACCGCAAAGACCACGGCCAACGCGGTGCCCCACAATGCAATTTCCAGGGTGATCACCATCTCGTTCAGGTACATGCGCCAGTCGGTGAACTTCGGCGGGAAAAAGTCGGCAGCGTACGTGGCCATGTTGCCGGCATCGCGCACCAGGTCGAACGGACGCATGTCGGCACCCTGCCAGGAACCCGCCAGCAGCGCCAGCAGGATGCCCCAGGCCAACAGGCCGAGTAAATTGGCGCGGGGAGTTTCCAGTGCAGGAACGGCACGCAACACGGGCATGCTGGTCGGCGCGCTCATGCGGGCACCTCAAGAACATCCAGGCAAAATTGAGGTGCCAGTCGCATCACTTCACCTTGCCCAGCGCTGCCAGCTGCTTGTCAATGTCAGCCAGTTTGGACTGCTTGTCGTTGGCTGTCAGCGTGGTGTCGGCTTCAAACTTGTTGCGCGCCTTGAACAGCTCGAGTTGGCGAATGGGCGTGAGCTGGTTGTTGGTGGAGGCCTTGAAGCCGGAGAGTTTTGACAGCTTGAACAGGGCATCTTTTTCCTGCTGGCCGCCTTGGCCATAGGTGTAGAAGAAGTCGCGCACCCGGGCCTTGGTGGCCTCGGGCAGGTCTTTGCGCATCACCAGCGGGTCCAGCGGGATCAGGGGCGAGGTCCAGATGACGCGGATGTCGTTGAACTTCTCGGGCAGCTTGCCTTTGAGCCTGTCCAGGTTCTCGCTGTTGTTGGTGGCCACATCCACCTGCCTGTTCGCCACGGCCAGGGCGTTGGTCTCGTGGTTGGCACTACGAGTGAGCTTGAAGAAGGTCTTTGGGTCAATCTTGTTTTGCGCAAAGACGTAATAGCTCGGCACCAGAAAGCCCGAGGTGGAGTTGGGGTCGCCGTTGCCAAACGACAGGTTCTTGCCCTGCTTGAGCATGTCGTCAAGGGACTTGAGCGGGCTGTCCTTGTGCACGATCAGGTGCGAGTAGTAACCCTGCGTGCCATCGGCATTGACCATTTGGGCAAACACCTCGCCACCGGCGCGGTCCACGGCTTCCATGGCCGACTTGTTGCCAAACCAGGCCACGTGCACCTTGTTGAAGCGCATGCCTTCGATGATGCCGGCGTAATCCGGGGCAAAAAAGGCGTTCACCTTCATGCCGGTTTTTTGACTCATGCCGTCCAGAATCGGTTGCCAGTCCGACCTCAGGTTTTGCGATGATTCGGTCGAAATGATGCCGAAATTGAGTTCCTTCAATTCCTGGGCGGCCACCGGGTTGATGGCGATGAGCGTGGCGCCAGCCAGGCCGACGAGCAGTTTCTTGATCATGATGATTTCCTTTGAGGTTTGAGAAGCGAAAAAAAATCGGATTCAGGCCGCGTAGGCCTGCGAGCCGTGCGCAGCCAGCGGCGTGGGCCAGACCAGATGCACGGGTGCCGGCTTGCTGTCCTGCAGGCTGGAGATGTGGTCGCCGAGCGCCAGGATGTCGTCCGCGTCGGCGCCATACAGTTCGCGCAGCAAGGTCGGTGTGAGCGCCGCCGAGGGCCCGTCGTACACCATCCGGCCCTGGTGCAGGGCCACGGTGCGCGGGCAGTATTTCAACGCCACGTTGACTTGGTGCAAGGACACCACCACGGTGCATTTGTCCTCGCGGTTCACCTGCGCCAGAATGTCCATCACCTTGCGTGAAGACTCCGGGTCCAGCGAGGCAATCGGCTCATCCGCCAGGATCACCTGGGCACCCTGCACCATGGCGCGGGCTATTGCCGCCCGCTGCTGCTGGCCGCCCGACAGGGTTGACGCGCGCTGGTCGCAACACTCGGCAATGCCGACACGTTTGAGCGCCTCCACACCACGGCTGCGTTCGGCCGACGTGAACCAGCGCAGCAGACTGCGCCACAACGGAACCCGGTGCAGCGTGCCTGCCAGCACGTTGACGATCACCGGCAAGCGGTCTACCAGATTGAACTGCTGAAAGACAAAGCCGATGCTGGCACGTGTCTGGCGGATGTCAGAGGCGATTTTTCCGTTCTGCTGCACGGTCTTGCCGTTGATCTGGATCAGACCCTGGCCCGCACCGTCAGCGGCCATCAGGCCGGCCATGTGGCGCAGCAGGGTGGACTTGCCCGAGCCGGAGGCGCCAATCAGCGCCACCATTTCACCCGCATGAATGCTCAGATGAATGTCTTGCAACGCCTTGCGTCCGCCGCGAAATGTCTTGTTCAGTGCTGTAATGTGGATGGCCGTGCCCATGGTGACTCCTGGTTGATGCGGCTAAGTTAACGGCGCAACATGTCAAATGGATGTCA
>Ga0172381_10007355_pt1 | contig 10910 bp, 13 predicted proteins | sample Leawel6488metaG_FD_119754 | JGI IMG/M metagenome (GOLD analysis project Ga0172381, IMG submission 119754) | Leachate microbial communities from a municipal landfill in Southern Ontario, Canada - Leachate well 64-88 metaG | ecosystem: Engineered > Solid waste > Landfill > Unclassified | place... | reverse complement strand
GCTCTCAGGTAAATTCTTTAGAGCTTCTTTTGACTCAAATAAGGAGGGGGTAGACACAGGGATAAAAATCGAAATAATTATTAGAGTAATTATCGAGAAAAAGAAAAGTTTGGCTAGTTTTTTCATGTTCTAAAGCTTATCAAAGCTTCTATTTCTAATCTATCACATTTCCCCTCAGTTTAAAGAGAGGGAGAGCCCTCTCTCAAAACTAAGTTAAGCAGTTCTATAATTAATCTTTTTAATCTTATAAACTGTTTTAGATATCTCAACCTTATCTCCAGTTTTATGTCCAAGCAAAGCTTTTCCTACAGGAGACTCATCAGATATCCTTCCAGAGAGAGGATCTGCTTCAAGAGAACCAACCAAAGTAAATTCATCCTTCTTTCCGTTTGCATCTACGATTATCGTAGCTCCTATTGCAACCCTATCCTTCTCTGAAGTCTTGGGGGTTTTTATTAGAGATATATTCTTAAAAATATTATCCAGCTCGGCAATTTTTGACTCTAGAAAAGTCACGTCTTCCTGAAAGGCTAGATATTCTGGATTAAGGTCTTCTGATTGCATGACCTTCGGAGACTCCTCGCCCCTGGTTTTTGCCAATTTTAGAGCAACTAAATCCTTGTACTCTTTCTCAAGTTTCCTGAGCCCCTCCTTCGTTAAATAAAATTTCTTGTCTTCTATCATGGTTTTAAAAACCCCCTGCTTTTTGAGTAGGGGGTTAAAATAACTTTATAATTTAACTCCCTACTGCTTGAATGTTCCAAAACCCAAAACAATTGCTGAATAAGCAACTAGCATTGTTCTTTTTGAATTTTGAAATTGTGCCTTTCCCATGATTAAACCATTACGCTATAGCCCATTATAATCCTGCCTCAAAATCTGTCAATCCATCAAGAGAACCTTGCTAAATACGGCTTTTTTATGTAAAATATATCCCATATGGTGCTCGTAGCTTAGCGGTAAAGCGCCTCGCTGTGGCCGAGGAGACCGTGGGTTCGAATCCCATCGAGCACCCATCTAAATGAAACTTATTATAGCTAAAAATATAGGCTTCTGTTCTGGCGTGAAAAGAGCCATACAGATAGCTGAAAAGAGTTTAAAACAGGACAAAAAACCTGTTCAATTTCTTGGGAGCGTAGTTCACAACGAAGAAGTCTTAGAAAAGCTCAAAAAGCTTGGAGGAACTTTTATAAAAGGATTTAAAGATGCCAAATCTGGAATCGTAATAATACAGGCTCATGGGGTTCCTCCTTTTAAAAACACTGAATCTGAAATTATTCTAAAAGATGCTACCTGTCCATTAGTTAAAAAGGTTCAACTGCTAGCCGAAAGACTAGAAGAAGCAGGATATCAAGTTGTAATCGTGGGAGACAAAGAGCACTCTGAAACAAAGGGGATAAAAGGATATGCTAAGAAAGCGATAGTTATAGAGAATGAAAAACAGGCAAGGAATCTCTCTAAGTTTAAAAGAGTTGGGGTAGTTGTACAAACAACTCAGGATCTCGAAAACGTAAATAAGATTCTAAGCATCTTAAAGAGCAAGTCTGAATCCATTAAGTTCTTCAATACTTTATGCCCAGAAGTAAGGAGCAGGCAGATAGAAACAAAAAAGTTATCAAAAGTTGCTGATGGAATGTTGATAATAGGATCTAAGAATTCAGCTAATACGAACAGGCTTAAAGAAATAGCCCAAAAAGGAACGAAGAAGGTCTGGATATTAAATACCTACAAAGAATTAAATAGAGACAATCTATCAAAAATTAAGATTCTAGGAGTTGTCTCCGGAGCATCTACCCCTGGCTGGGAAATAGAAAAAATAATAAAATGCTTAAAACAAAAATAATAAAAATAGGGAATATAAAGATAGGAGGAGGACTTCCTGTGCGCATCCAGTCCATGACGAACACTCCCACTTGGGATGTAGCTAAAACAGTAAAACAGATAAAGGAACTGGAAAAAGCAGGATGCGAAATAATAAGAGTCAGCGTCCCCGACCTAAAATCTGCCCAGGCGATAAGTAAGATAAAAAAGAGGATCAATATCCCCTTGGTTGCCGATATCCATTTCTCAGACTCTCTAGCTCTAGAAGCAATAAGGCAAGGGGCAGACAAAATAAGGATAAATCCAGGTAACTTTCCCAAAAATGGGCTGAAAGCAATTGTAGATTTAGCAAAACAGAAAAACATCCCCATCAGAATAGGAATAAACAGCGGATCCTTAGAAAAAGACATCCAAGGGAAAATAAAAAAGGCTACACCGGAAATGATGGTGGAGTCGGCCTTGAGAAACATAAGACTGATAGAGAAATTAGGGTTTAAGAATCTGGTTCTCTCAATAAAAGCACCAGATATACAAAGAACAATTAGGGCTCATGAGCTTCTTTCAAAGAAAACTAGCTACCCGATACATATCGGAATAACAGAGGCTGGAACCGAGTTCTCGGGAACAATAAAATCGGCTATCGGTTTAGGCTATTTACTTTTAAACGGAATTGGAGATACTATAAGGGTATCCCTAAGCGCAAACCCCGTAAAGGAGGTCTTGGTCGCTTGGGAGATACTAAAAAGCTTAGGATTGAGAGAAAGAGGCGCAAAGATAGTAAGTTGCCCTACCTGTTCGAGAACGAAGATAAATGTAATAAAGATAGCAAAAGATCTTGAAAGAATAACTGCAACCATTAAAAAGCCAATTAAAATAGCTGTTATGGGTTGCATCGTAAATGGCTTGGGAGAAGGAAGGGAGGCAGACCTAGCGATTGTTGGGGGGACTAAAGGAACAGCCCTGCTAATGAAGAACGGAAAAATAGTTAAAAGAGGAAAAGAAAAAGATTTATTTAAAATATTAAGAAAAGAAATTTGTAATTTTAAAAATTAAGACAAGGGAGGTGTTCTCATGGTAATAACGGTGACAAAGGTAACATTAGGACCTTCTTATCCAATCTTATGGAAGAGAGAGGACCCATTCAAGAATATAGGGTTTCCCGCACTTCCCTTGAACTGGAAAGAAGAGGCCGAGGATCTAGACTCCATTCCGATTGGATATGAAGATCTAGAAGGAGTGTTTGATACCCCTTGCTCCCTGGAACCACGCTTAACCGTCAGATTGTTAATAATAAAAGACGGTAAAGCTTACCGCCTCGTAAGGATCCCTTAAAAGATCCTTTTTTATTAGAACAACGTTTTTTGGCTTATAGATGAATCTTTTTTACCTGAATCAAACACAGTTATTTTCCCATACGTCCCATCGTAACCAGGAGTCTTTGAAACCTTGCCCTGCCTAACTTTTATAATGCCTTGGAATATTTGATTGTCAGCCTTAGAAGTTAATTCACTCTCTGGAGTGTCTATTAAAATACCGAATTCAGTTCCAAACTTTCTAATCAAATTATTGTATTCTGCCTCAACAACTTTAGACGCTACTCCTGTTTCCAAAACATCTGCAATTATTTCGTTCAATGGCACTAAGCTTTTAAAAGGGATTCTATTTTCAGGGAGAAATCCCTCTTCTCTATCAGCCAACTCTTCTACTCTGTTTAAAACTCCTATTACCAGGGGTTTCCCGCAGACAGGGCAAATTCCTCCGTATTTCTTTGTTTCTTTAGGAGACAAACAAACCTCGCAAATCCTGTGTCCGTCAAAATGATATTTTCCTTCTTCTGGATAAAACTCAATCGTATATAAAAACTTCTTGAAATCTTTTTTCTTCAACACATCCGTAATCGCGTAATAGCTTAATTCCGTATCAAACACATTTGCCTCCCTCCCTATCTTTTGAGGGGAGTGGCTGTCGCTGTTTGAAATTAAAGATATCCTGTCCAAAAAGGACAGCCTCCAGTTCATGGCCGGATCAGAAGACAAACCCGTTTCCATAGCATAAATATATTTTGAATAATCTTCAAAACATTCTTCTATGGTATTGAAGCCTGATTTTGAACCAAACAAAGAAAACCAAGGAGTCCAGATGTGAGCAGGGATAACCATACAATCAGGAGAAGATTCTAAAACTATCTTAGCTAACTCCTTTGCGTCCAGCCCTAAAATTGGCCTCCCGTCAGATTTCAGATTCCCGATTAAACTTAGCTTTGCGTTTATTTTATCCACTACTTCAAAAGAGGGAGCAAAGACTAAAATATGGATTTTCCTTACTTTATTATTCTTTGAATATATGCAGCTTATTTCAGACGTAAGCATAAAACGAGTTCCCTGATCTCCGTTTTTTAGTTTAAAAAGACCTGGCTCAGCAGGTTCCAACTTCTCTTTCAAGTTTCGGATCCACTCAGGATGGGTAAAGTCTCCCGTGCCCATAACCTTAATCCCTTTTATCTTTGCCCATTTATCCAAACTCTCCAACTCCATGTCCTTAGAAGTTGCTCTTGAGTATTTAGAATGGATATGAAAATCGGCTATAAACTTCATATTATAAATTGGAGCACTGCTCCCAGGACTAATACTAAGCCGCAAAGAAATAATACCACCTTGGGAACCTTTACGGTGTATTCCGGTTCATGATCTCCCAATGTCTTTGATTTGTTATACAAAAGGATAATAATTATTCCTTCTATCACTCCGATAATGGTCCCTAAAAAGCCTATCACGTCAATAAAGCTTGTTATCCCCATTAAAAACAATAACGCGGGAATAAAGCCGACGAAAGAAGAAGCTAATGGCTTTGAAAATCTCTGGTCGCAAACCAAGCTATTTCTCAAATAGAGGGCCACCACCAAGAAAGAGTCCGCTACAGTTATCAAAGCAGCTAAGGATCCCAAGAAGATTACCTCTGGCCCTAAGAAAGAACTGAGCCCACTAAAGACATCTGCTGATGTTTTATCTCCGCTAACGCCGACGACTATCAGCGTAAAAAGAATGTAAATGATTGATACCAAAAAAAATGCCGTCTTTATTATGCGCTTCATTCCTCCCTTTTCCTCTGGCCTTAGTATTGATTCGGCTTCAGCAACAGCGGAAAAACCTACCAAGGAGAACATCAATACCCCGTAAGGCAAGAATACATGAGGCAGGTTTATCAAAGAAAAATTACTTAAGTCCACTTTCGGAATCCCGACTGCAAAAATAAAAATAATTATTATAAAGAACGCAATATTTGTAAAAATCTCCATCGGAGCCACTACCTTCATTCCTTTAAATATAAAAGGAAGGGAAGCTAGGGCGAAAATAAGACTGCAATTAAACGCACTGATGTCAAAAGGAAGAATCGTGCTCAAAAACTGTCCCGCTAAAATTATATATGCCAAAAGAGAACCCGTAAGCCCCGCTACCACGGAAAAAGTAGCAAGCCTTCCATATCCCTTTCCGAGATATTTTCTGGCCAAACCGGCCAATCTGCAGTCGTCTCCCGTCCTCAAGAATATCTCGCCGAAGGCCAGATGCAAGAACATCGTAATTCCGACTAGCAAGGGGAAATAAAAAAGAGCGGGGAGTATTCCGCTTTTAGCAAAAACATACGGGAGTCCGAACATTCCCGCACCAACAATAGTGCCAATTAAAACAAACAAGGCAAGAATGCTGTTTTTATTAAACTTTGGCATTCAGTTTACTCCAAATACACTTTGTACCCGTCTCTGACCTTTTTCTTGACCTTCATCCCAACGTCGTCTCCTTTCTTGGCCTGCTTTATCTTCTCGTGGTCTACCTCCATAGAGTCCACTTCCTGGCTAAAATCAGTATCTTCTCCTCCTATTATCCTTATCGTGTCTCCAACTTTTAATTTCCCCGAAAGAGAAATAACAGCCACTTTTATCTGGTCAAAGTAATGTATTATTTTACCTATTTCTTTGAGTTTTTTCTCTGCCATAATATTTTAATTTAAATAACGACCTTTGTCTTTTTTAATAAGATTGATAAGTTTTGAAACAAGCTTCTTTGGATCTGAATCATAAACTATCTTCTTTTTCCCTCTGAAGGGGCCCTTCACCAAGTCTTCTATTCTATCTGCCGTACCGCCGGATCCAGTCAATACGCCTATTGGCTTTTCGTCCTCGAACGCAATCGTAAACTCATTCAGCGTTCCCATCCTCCCGCAGATTACAATTACTCCGTCTGCAGATCTGGTCATTAAAAGGTTCCTTCCTGCGTATCCGAATCCAGTGTAGATTATCACATCAAAGGTATCCACTGGAAGCCTATACTTCCTCACGTGGCCAATTTCAGTAGCGGCGGGGGAAAGGCCGATAGAGACTCCTTTCTCCTCGTGAGCGCCTATTGAGGCGTAATAAGGGGCTCCCGTAGTGGCTCCCGTGATCAAGCTGCATTTCTGCCTTACTATCTCTCTCCCTACCTCTTTTGACAGTTTTACTATGTCCGCGCAACAAATGTTCGTCTCTGCCGCTCCGGCTACCGCTATTTTGTATTGATTTGGAAATTTCATATTATCTTATTGTACCAATATCCGGCCAACTAAAAAAGAGGTCTTTCGATCTCTTCTTTAGTGAGGAGGAATTAATTCCCAAAAAACTTGACTGAGATTCCTAGGTCCAGTAGGACAATAACCAGGTGCGCACTGCAGCCTCCTTCTTTGAGAATTAGCTGTCCATAGAGCATAAAGCTCGCACCTCCTCAACCAGAAGTCTAACAGAAAGGACCCATATGTCAATTCCTTGCAACAACCAATAAGTTACTCTCTTTGCTTTTTCGTCTGCCGACTGTCTCTGTCTCGACAATTTTAAGGCCAACCTCCTTAAACAAAGATGATATTTCCTTTTTAGAAAAAACGTGGACATACCTCAAAAGCTTATTCCCCCAGGGGATGAATGCGTCTCCACGCTCTATATTTTTCTGATTAGATATCGTCAAGAGAATAAACCTAACAAAAAATTTAATCTTTCTAAAGAACGGGAAACTCCAAACGCTTAAGACTGTCGTGCCTTTTGGTTTCAAAACCCTTTTTATTTCTTTTAGAAATTGCGTCCTCAACTCTTTTGAGGGGATATGGTGCAGGACCGCTATCGAAAAAACCTCATCGAAAAAACCATCAGGAAATGGTAGATTTAAAGCATCGGCCACTTGAAAGTTAAGCTTAGGATATCTTTTACGAGCTATATTTATTAGCCCCTCAGAAAAATCAACCCCGTAATATTCAATCTTCTTCTCGGAAAACAATTCAGAAAGCCTGCCGTTTCCGCATCCCAAGTCTAAAACCTTATCCCCATCCTTTGCGTAATCTGAAATAAAGCTCATTTCCTCCCAGAACTTATTTCTAGTTCTGGAAAAGTCCTCTGAAATGAGATTGTAATTTTCCCTAGTTTCCTCTAATATTTTTTTAGCGTATTCTATGTCCATACAAACAGAAATAATTAAAGAATTGGCCAGAAGGAAGTCTGAAACTCCCGATGATTTGAATAAGGTCAAGAGGTTCGTTTCAAAAAGATTCAAATCTCCCTGCCCAACCAACATGTCTATTCTTAAAAGTTACCATGAATTGGTCAAAAGTAAAAAATTGAAGGAAAATTCTAGGATTGAGCTTATTCTAAGAACTAGACCCGTAAGATCTTTGTCGGGAATAGTTAACATCTCTGTCCTGACTAAAGCTTACAAGTGTCCTGGAAAATGCATATTCTGCCCGATAGAGAAAGATCTCCCTAAAAGCTATTTGTCTGGGGAGCCCGCCGTGGAAAGAGCTAAAAAACTAAAGTTTAATCCTTATCTGCAGGTCAAAAAAAGAATAGAGATGCTTGAGAAAGAAGGACACCCAACAGACAAGATAGAGTTAAGAGTAGTCGGAGGGACATGGAGTTATTATCCTAGAACATACCAAAACTGGTTTATAAAAAGATGCTTTGAAGCCTGCAACGCCAAGAATAGCAAATCATTACTGGAGGCGCAAAAGATAAACGAGAAAACAAACCATAGAATAATCGGACTCTCGATAGAGACAAGACCCGACTTTATAAATGAAGGAGAGATAAAGCACCTAAGGGAGCTGGGGGTTACACTGGTAGAACTTGGGGTCCAGTCCACTTATGACGATGTTTTAAGCACTAACCGCAGAGGACACTCTAGAGAGCAAACAATAGCTGCCACTAAAATGCTTAAGGATAGTGGATTTAAGGTCCTATACCAAATGATGCCTAACTTAGCGGGCTCAACTTTGGCGAAAGATAAAAACATGTTTCAGGAGTTGTTTAAAAACTCTGATTTTCAGCCAGACTATTTGAAGATATATCCCTGTGCCTTAATTAAGGGAACTAAATTATACAGTTTATGGAAAAACAAAAAATACAGCCCATATACTGAAAAAGAATTAATTTCTTTAGTAAAGGAGATAAAGAAAATAGTTCCACCGTACGTGAGAATACAAAGAATCACCAGAGACATCCCCGCCCAGAGCATTGCGGCTGGGCCCGCAAAACTAACCAACCTCAGACAAGTTCTGACAAACAGTATGGAGAAAGAAGGATGGAGGTGTGGATGTATAAGATGCAGGGAAATAAAAGGAAACTATAATCCAAAAGAAAAACTCTATCTCTCAAAGATAGAATATGGGGCCTCTGGAGGAAAAGAAATCTTTTTAAGCTTTGAGGATAAAACAAAAAGAAAACTGCACAGCCTCTTAAGACTCAGATTAATAGATGGGAAAGCTTTCATTAGGGAAGTCCATACTTTCGGACAGATGCAGTCAATAACATCCCAGAAAGAAAAATCCCCCCAGCACAAAGGACTAGGGAAGAAATTGATTAAAGAAGCAGAGAAGATTGCGAAAAAGAACAAATCAAAGATGATGATTGTTATCTCGGGAGTAGGGGTAAGGGGATACTATAAGAAACTAGGGTATAAGTTAAAGGATACCTATATGGTAAAATCTCTCCGTTAAGAGCTTACTCCAACAAAAAAAACAGCCGCCTTTTGGGACTGAAACCACGAAACTATGTCAAAACTTTTTGTGGGAATTACAACGCGAAATAAAATACAAGATTAGGTAAGCCTAAGACTTTCTAATTATAAAATTCTTTTTACTCCTACTAGGTTATAGTATTTCAAAAATTTTCCGAAATTCCAAAAACTAGACTGTTTATCCGTGCTCGTTGAATGCCAAACTCTATGATTCCCAACATAAATAGCTGTATGTAATCCGATTATCCATTCTTTTCGGCTATTTTTTCTCTCGTCTTTGATTCTTTCTGCGTAGATAATGTCCCCTTCTTTTATTACTTTTAATGAATTTATATCAAATTTTCCTTCTTCTATAATGAACCTTCCAACTTTCTCATAAGATTTGGGGGCTAGAATAAGGCTTGGCTTTAGATAGAGGTTATGAACTTTATAAAAATAATATTGAATAGCCAAACGGCAATTTCCTTCAGTGAAATCGTCTTTTTTGAGCTCGTTAAGCCGCAGGGGTCCTTTGTCAAACTTATAAATAAATTTTTTCAACTTAACCTTCATAAATTAACTTTAACAAAAAAACGCCCAAGGGGCGACTTCTTGTGACTGTCTTTTATAGAACAAATCTATTTGCCGACTGGCTGGGCTTCTTTTTTGACCTCAACTCTCTTAAGCCCTTCATAAAGCTTATTAATCCGTTCCTTCTGTTCTTTTGTATCCAAAGCTTCCCTGCGAATCTTGGCTTTTTCTGTTCTTATATATTTTCTGACTGAATTTGGCATTTTGTTCATTTAATTTAGCTTTAAGCAATATCCTTCAATATAGTGGAAAACAGCCCTTTTGTCCAGCAAAGCCCTTATCTTGGCATCTCTTCCAGTATCACCTTCCTGTCTGACCAAGAGACTCTTCCTTTGGAAGTAATCATTTGAGGCTCTGATCCTTTGCCCGTTATTACTACTACGTCTCCGGACTTTGCCGATTTTAAGGCCTCTCTTATAGCTTCTCTCCTGTCTAATATCTTTTTGGCTTTCCCTTTTGCTCCAGCTGCTACTTGGTTCATTATTTCCATCGGATCTTCGTCATACGGATCTTCATTAGTAACAATTATCTCCTGACAATATTTAGAGGCTATCTCTCCAAACAAGGGCCTTTTCCATTTGTCTCTTCCTCCTCCACAAGAACCAAAAACTGCAATAATCCTAGAGGGGGAGTACATTTCCTTTATTGTTTGATACAACCCCTCCAAGGCGTCTGGAGTAACTGCATAGTCGACAACAACCTTAAACGGATCTGAAACAACCATTTCCATTCTCCCAGGAACTCCTTTGGCTTTCTCCAGTGCTTTTTTACAGGCCTCAATGCTTATCCCCTGGGAGAGACCAACACACATTGCTGCCATTGCATTGTACTTATTGAACCTTCCCGGCAAAGGAAAGTTGAAATTCAAATCTTTAGAGTTCACGTCCCCTTTCTCCCAACCGAAAGTATATTTTTTCTCAGCACTAAACTTCAAAAAATATTCTGCGTTCTTATCATCCACATTTACGATATGTACCTTCTTGGTTGTCTTGAATAATTCTCCCTTGGCCTTTTTATAATTTTCAAATCCTCCATGAGACTCAATATGCTCGGGAGTCAGATTAGTTATCAACGCCACTGAAAAATTAATAAACCTGTGCCTATGTTGCCTTATCCCTTCAGACGAAACTTCCAGCACAGCATATTGGCATTTCTTATTTACCGCTTCCCTCAAAAACTTCTGTATCTTGAATCTGCCAGGCATGGTCATCTTTAAAGTATTCACCCTTTCTTCCTCTCCTATCTTGAATCGGACGGAAGAAAGAGAAGCTACTTTAAGCCCAGCTTCTTCTAAAACTCCTGAAGCCAAATTAACCACCGTAGTCTTCCCGTTAGTCCCCGTGATTCCTATTACTTTCAATTTTCTGGAAGGGAAACCGTAAACGAGGGCTCCCGTCAAAGACAATAAAAAATGATACCAACTTAATAAAAATGGAGGTATGAATTTTTTAATCAGTTTCTTTATCATTTTCTAATATTAAAACATTTAAAAAG
>Ga0172381_10007354_pt1 | contig 10910 bp, 13 predicted proteins | sample Leawel6488metaG_FD_119754 | JGI IMG/M metagenome (GOLD analysis project Ga0172381, IMG submission 119754) | Leachate microbial communities from a municipal landfill in Southern Ontario, Canada - Leachate well 64-88 metaG | ecosystem: Engineered > Solid waste > Landfill > Unclassified | place... | reverse complement strand
TCCAGGTAAAACAAAATTAACAAAAGAAGTACTAAAAACATTAACACCCGAACAAATTAATCAGTTTCCTAAAGAAGAAATTGACGCAGTTTTGGTTCAGGGTTAAAAAAAACAAGGAGACTTAAATGAGCGTAAATAATTTTATACCAGCAGTTTGGTCGGCACAAATTTTAAAGTTTTTGCCAAAAATGTCAGTTTATTCACAGGTTGCCAACAGGGATTATGAAGGCGAAATCAAAGATATGGGCGACCAAGTAAAAATCAATTCGGTTGGTGCGGTAACAATTAAGCCATTCACAAAAAATACCGATATTGCTACTCCTGATGATTTGACAGATGCACAGAAGATTTTGCTTATAAATCAAGGAGATTACTTTAATTTTCAAGTTGATGATGTCGATAAAATACAAACAAAACCTAAAGTTATAGGTGAAGCAACGGAGAATGCTTCTTCAGGACTTGCAGACACAGCAGATATTTATATTGCAAGTCTTTATTCAGGTGCTGACGCTGGTAATTTCATTGGAACAGACTCTGTTCCAAAAACATTATCAACAGCAGCAGACGCTTACAATTATTTAGTTGATTTGGGTGTTGTTCTTGATGAGTCAAAGACACCAAAAATTGGCAGATGGGTTATTATACCTGCTTGGTTTCACGGACTTTTAAGAAAAGATAATAGATTTGTACAGGCTGGAACTGATACAAACACAAATATTCTTTTTACAGGAATTGTTGGTATGGTAGCTGGATTTAAGGTATATGTATCAAACAATGTTCCTTATACAACTTCAACCACAAAATTTAAAATTCAAGCAGGTTATGCAGGGACATTGTCTTATGCTGAACAGATACTTTTTGTTGAGGCATATAGACCAGAATTAAGATTTGCCGACGCAATAAAAGGATTACACGTTTACGGTGCTAAACTTGTAAGACCTACAACAATGGCAGTATTGATTGTTGATAGACCTGCTTAAGAAATAAACTTTTGGGGTGGTTATTAAGTTAGCCACCTCAAAACAAAGAGGATTAAATGGCTATTGTAACGGTTGATTTTGTTAAAGACTATTTCAATATTACAGGTTCGGAACTTGACACAAGAATAGCTTTTTTTATTCCGATTGTTGAAGCTAACTATTTGGCGATAAGGAATACTCCTTTTGATGTTGAAGCAGGCGAGTCTGATGAGTCTCTAGAAGAATATATTATATATCCAGATAATTCGGAAGAAGTGGCTGCTCAAATGGTTATGTATAAGATTAAATCAACCTCAAGTGTAGTTGTTACAGGCACAGTAATTGAAACAGGTAAAGAAGTCAAGAGTGAAAGTTGGGGAGACCATTCTATAAGTTATATAGAGTCCTTAGTTTTTAGTTCTGAACTTCGTTTTAATTATCCTGTAAACATTGTTAGTCAAATTAGAAGATATATGACTTTTACAGAGGCTTAATGCAAATTAACAGAGATTTCTTTATTCACAATTGTAAAGTAGAAAGAGCAACAGGAACTAAAGATAACTCAGGTCAAGTTATTGATACTTGGGCTACGATATATACTGTTCTTCCTTGTTACATTAAATTAAACTCTGGTAATGAAAGTGTAGTCGCTGATAAGTATGCAGATGTTGCTACTTATAGGCTTTATCTTGCTAAAGGGTACACTATTTTGAATAGTGACAGAATTGTGTCTAATAGTCTTACTTACGAGGTTATTTTTGTAAATAATCAGATTGCTGACCATTTAGAAATTGATTTAATAAGAATTTCTTAGAGGGTAAAATGGGATTACAAGTAAAAGTTGCTATTAGTTCAACCTTTAAAATTAAAGAGATACTAGATAGAGTAAATCCTGCAATTAAACAGGGTTTAACTTTAGCAGCTATCAAAATTAAAGGGCAAGCTGTTCTATTGGCAGATTTTACTCAGGGATACCAAACAGGTCTTTTAAGAAATAGTTTGTCTTATTCTATCGGTGGTGAAGTGGCAGGTGGCAATTCTACCAGTGGTCAGAAAGCTACCAAACAACAAATGACTCCACAATCAAAAGAGGATAATACTGTATATATTGGAACTTCACTCGGATATGCAGATTTTGTAGAGAGAGGAACTTCTAAAATGTCTGCACAGCCATATTTAAGACCAGCTTATGATATTTGCAAAAATGATGTTGAAAAACTGATTAAATTGGCTATTAAAAACAATATAGGGGGTAAATAGTGGACTTAGCGACTAAGATATACCCTTATTTAAGTGCAAGTGTAGTATTAACCGATAAAGTTTCAACTAGAATATTTCCGAATGTAGCAGAAACAGGAACTGTTGAACCTTATATTGTATTTACAGTTATTTCAGATATACCTGAATATACCTTAGACGGAAATACACAGTTATCAGAAAAAAGATTACAAATAAGTATATGGAGTAAAAAATATTTAACTGTTCACGAAGTTTCAAAGATTGTTGATGACCTTATGGATGACTGGTCAGAAACAGATAAAACAATTATAAATACAACAAAGAGTAGTTCCGTTGATAGATACGAACAAGCAACAAAGTTACACGGTGTAATAAGTGATTATATGATTTTTTGTTAAATTAAAAAAGTGAGGTATTAAAAATGTCAATTAAGGCAAGAATGGCAAGAGGTTCAAAATTTGGAATTAGAAATACAGGCGGAAGTACTTATACATATGTGGGTGATTTAACAACTGTTGGTCAACCATCTCCAACAAGTGACGAAATAGATGTTTCAACTTTAGACTCTCCAGGTACAGCGAAAGAGTTTATTCTTGGTCCTGTAGATAACGGAGAATTTGAAATAACAGGGAATTTTGTGTCAGATGACACAGGACAAGAAGCAGTTTATTCAGCTTTCACAGCAGGTTCTGATATAGACTTCATAATTGAAGCTCCATTGAAAGGTGTTGAAACAAGTGCTGCTTCAATCACAGGTGCAGGCTATGTTAAAAACTGTGTAAGAATGGGAGATTTGACAGAGGGTGGTTTAATACCGTTTACTGCTACAATAAGAGTATCAGGAGTAATTACATACAGTCCAGCAACTGACGAGTCAGACGAGTCTATATAATAGGGGTTAAGTATGAGTGAACTAGTTAAAGAGAGAACAATTAAATTAAATGGCAAAGATTTTAAATTAAGATTTGACTTTTTGGCTATAACAGAATTTGAAAAGTCTACTGGCAAAAACTTCTTTAAAATTGGTGAAGGTTTTTCAGCTACAGATACAGTTTCGTTGATTAGGGCAATGATTGTTTCTGGTGGAGAAAAAATAACTTTTGAAGATGTAGCAAGAGGAATATCACCATCAAATATGGTTGAAATAAACTCTATTATAAATGATTTAGTTTCAGACGGAAAAGTTAAACAAGAAGTAACTGAAAATATTGATAGTGGAAGTGACAGCCCTTTGGCAGAAGAGCACCAGATTTAAGCAATTTCTGGTGCATTGCTCTTTACGATTTGCATTTGACGGAAGAACAGTTTATGAGACTTACTCCAAAATTGTTTAACCTTTTGTGTGATAGAAAACACTCTAATGATAGAAGAGAACTTACAAACTCAGCTTTAATTACGGCAACTATCATAAATGTAAACAGAACTAAAAAACAAAGGGCAATAAAGATTGAAGATATTATTGGTAGCGAAAAGAAACAAAGCAACGACCAGGAAGTTGACCTTCTAACATTTATGAAAGGGTTAGCAACTAAAAATAAAAAGAGGTAGAAATGGCAGAAGAACTTGGCGGCATAATAATAAGATTAAGTACAAATGCTGACTCTTTTGTGAGAGAACTCAATCAGATAGAACAGAAGATGAAAGCTTTTGCTGATTTAGGTTCTAAATTACAAAAGACAGGACTTGCTCTTTCTACTATGGGTGTCGCTGTTGTTGCCTCTTTTGGTTTAATGTTCAAATCTTTCACTAACGACGCTGACGCTTTAAATAAAATGTCCCAAAAGACAGGCATTGCGGTAGGAAGTTTACAGGAGTTAAGATATGCTGCGGATTTAGGTGGTTCATCACTTGAGTCTGTCGTAGTTGCAACAAAGTTTTTATCTAGGGCAATAACGGAAGCTAAAGACGGAACTCAACAATATGTTGACAGCTTCAAAAATCTTGGAATTAGAATTGAAGAAATTAAAAATTTAAGTCCAGAAGAACAGTTTTATAAAATTGCTGGTGCTATTGCTGACATTAAAAATCCGACAGAAAAGACAGCTCGTACACTTGAACTATTTGGCAGAGCTGGGACAGAACTAATCCCAATGCTTAAAAATGGTTCAGTTGGACTAAAAGCAATGGCAGAAGAATTCAGAAAATACGGAACTGTTATTGACACAGAAACAGCACAGGCTGCGGAAGATTTCAACGACACTTTAGAACGAACACAGGCAACACTAAAAGCAGCTTTTACTATTATTTCGGTACAAATGCTACCTATAATGCAATCTCTAGCAACATCACTGTCCGAAACTGTTTTGAATATTAAAAATTTTATTTCTAACAACAAAGAATTAGTTACAACTTTAACTAAAGTAGTAGTATCGGTAGGAATTATAGTGACTGCTTTTGGCGGATTATTGACTGTTGTTGGTACACTTTTAACTTTAGCACCTACAATAGCGACTTCTTGGGCTATTATAATGGGTCCAATAGGTTGGGTTATAGGTGGGATAGTTGCATTATCTGTTACAGTAACAACACTTTACAAAAACTGGGACTGGGTTACTTTACAAATGCAGAAAGCTTGGGTTTTATTTGTTGATGTTGTATTGGCAAGTACAATCACAATGTTGGAAGCATTAAAAAGTATTCCATTTATTTCTAAGTCAGTAAACAATGCAATTCAAGAATTGAATAAACAGAGATATGACAATTCTAAAAATATTTTAGATAAAATAACCGCTTATGAAATTGAAAAATCTAAACAAACAATTGAAAATAAAAAGAAAGAAAACGAGGAAGAAAGAAACAAACAAGACGAATTATCAGCAGTAGTTTTGGAAGCAGGCAGAAAAAGGCAAGAAATTGTAGTAAAAAGAGAAATGGAAACTTTGGCAACAATAGCAGAAAATGCTCGCAAGGCAGTTGACGCTAGAATTTCATACGAAAAATCACAGTTTGACAAATATTCCGTCGAACAAAAACAAAAGATATTATTAGATGAAAAACAAATAATTTCCGAAAGATTGACCTTGGAAAAAGGGCTGACAGAACAATATTTTATTCTAATGCAACAAAAATACGAAAATGAAAAACAATTATCAGATTTAGCAAATGCAGATATGGCTATTGGTTTCGACAATGCAATGAGCGAGCTTGTTAACAGAACAACAAATTACAAAGATGTAATTGTCGGAATATATGATAATATGCAATCTGGAATTGCTTCATCTTTCAATACTTTATTTACTGACTTATCTAACGGATTTGCAAATTTTGGAGCTTTTGCGGCTAGTGTTGGCAATGCAATAAAGGGAGCCTTAATAAATGCTTTTGCACAGATAGCAGCAGAATGGCTAATGCAACACGTTATTATGGCTGCGGCTTCTCTTGTATGGAAAAGTACAGAGGTTGCGTCTTCTGCGGCAGTAGGGGCTTCCAGAGCAGCGGCAGCTAGTGCTTGGTCATTATGGGCCGCAATTCCTATAGGATTAGCAATTGGTGCGGCTATAATGGCAATGGCTGGAGCTTTTGCAGAGGGTGGTATAGTAGGTGGAAGTTCTTTCTCAGGGGACAAAATGCTGGCTAAGGTCAATAGCGGAGAAATGATATTGAATGACCAACAGCAATCGAATTTATGGAAATTAGCAAATGGGACAGGTCAGTCAAATAAGAATGTACAGATAGAACAAAACTTTGCAATTAAATCAGGAAATAATATAGAAGAATTAGTACAAGCAATTCGTCGAGGGACATCTGAGGCTTTAGAGTTTGCTGGATTGACTTATAATGTTGGAATAAAACAAGCAAATGTTGTTGTATAAGAGGGACAATGAAGATTATAAACGAAGAAATTAAATTTTTATCTCAAAATTATTTAAATGACAAATGTTTGTTTGAGTTATCGGAAGAGTCAATTGAGTCTAACGAGTCTTTAGAAGAGTCAGACGGAACGAAACTTTGTGATTTTAAGCCTTATGATGTGAACGAACTCTTTACTTTTGTTGACACTAACGGAACTATTGTATGTTGGTTTAGGGATAAATATTCTGATTATATAAGTAGAGATATTGATACTATAATAATCCAAAATTGCAACATAAAAAATATGGAAGTCAAATATCTAAACTCTTTTGGTGTTGAAATACTTCTAGATACTTTAGTTGATAATGATGAAAGCGAAGTGCGAATTTATTTAGACGACAAAATAAATACTGGCAAGATTATTTTTGAAATAACCGATATTTTCGAAGGAACATACATTTCTATTGGACAAATAAGGGTTTGTCAATCTATTATTGATTTAGTAGCAACGACATCAACAACTGTAAGAGATACAGTTCAAGACGGACAAATAAGAACTTATGGCGGTCGTCTAATTAAGTGGACAGATTATGACAAATGGTCAGCGACTGTACAAATCCAAAATAATTCTAAAACACAATATGATTTATTAAAATCTTATATTATCGTAGACGGATTTGTAACTGTTATCCCTTGGGAAGATTTTGAAAGTAGAGATATTTACGAAGTTGCTATCAGCCTTAAAGACTTTAGCTATGATATAAATAGATGGAGTGGACTTTATAACTTAACTTTAAATTTAGAGGCTCAAGAAAATGCGAGTTATTAGCGAACAAATAAAATCATTACTTGCTAACAAAGACTTATCAGATTTAAAGCATAAGGTCTTGTTATATCGTAGAAAATGGGACACTATAACATCTACATATATAATTGATACAACTCCGATTGAAATTACAACTGAACTAGAAGCAAATAATACTAATGGTAAAATTAAATTTTCACTTGACAATGACGAAGCAGATGTCTGGAAAGTTGCGAATTTAACTTTAATATTAGTAAACGACAGAAACCAGTTTTGGCAGGGTAAAGAAGACGGATATTTTGAAGACCCTTATATTATTTATGGTAGTAGAATTGAATATTTTATCGGTAGTCCAACTTTAGATGATTATGTCAAATGCTTTACTGGATATTTGACCGAGAGCCCTAACTATCGACCTGACGACAATCTAGTTGAAATTAGGGCACTCAGCCGTCTTGATTGGCTTAATAACATATCTGCTGAGGGAGTATCGACAACTGTAACTGATGAAGAAGTTAGTATTACTGATACAACTCATTGTGTTACTGCTAATTCTGCTGTTGGTAGAATAACTAAAGTCCTAAAAGGGACAACCCTTGGTACAGCTGTTGAACTTGCAGAAAAAACAGATTATTCAATCACTCAATTAAATGAATATTCGCTTGGTGCAATAATAACATTAGACTCTGAACTTTTAGCAGGTGAAAAAATATTTGCTAGTTATATATACTGGGCAAAAGGGTTAAAGATTGACGAACTTGTTGAAGATTTGCTTGACATATCTGATATAGACTCAGCCCATAGGATAGTTGACCCTGTAATATTTCAAAATGCTTCTAGAATTGCAAATGAAACCCCTCTAAGCGACGCTTGGGCTTGGTTGTATCAAACAACAGATGACAGCCTAACTCAATGGCACGAAGGAAGTACTGCATCTAACGACTATTTCTACTGGAATAAGGGTAATGTTACAACAATTGCTGGGTGGGGTGCAAGTATGAAGTATGGTTCTATCCGTTTTAGAATAAGTAAAAACCAAAACAATGCGGTAGATTTAAATTATGTTTATATAAATATAGGCTTTGGGGCAAATTCAAACCAACTTTTTATTTTGACTTTAGGTGGTGTTGGTAGTGGTGGATATAATAGGTCTTTGCATATAAACTTTATGAATACGGGAGAGGTATCAGTTGGCACTTATTCTGATACCGATACTTTTTATTTTTGTTTTGATAATTCAAATATATATTTTTATAAAAACTCAACAGTTATTTGGACAACAGCTTATAATGATTTCATTGTTAATAGATTTAGACTTATTGTTGGTGTTGGTGGAATGATTGCAGAAATGAAAAACTTGGCAGCAAAAATGTCAACAAATCCATTTGATACTAACGAGGAATGGATAAATTATCAATATTGTAGATTTCAGTATGAGAACAGCGAGGGGTCTTTTGTTGGATTTGACCGATTGAATGCAACTATATCAATAGACGGTACTCCTAATAATTCAATTTTATTAAGATATGGAAATAGTTCTACTGATTGGACAGAATTTTTCGAGTATCCTTTAAGTTCAGCAATGACATTAAATTATGACAGCCTTGATTTTATTATTAAGAATACTGCTAGTTTTGGGAATAATTACGATTTATCCATAATGAAAATATGGTCTTATATTACTCAAGATATTCCTTTAGGGGTATGTAATTTGACCAATATGTCTGTATATGAAGCATTGGCTGAATTAGCTGCAATGAGTGCTTACGAAATAGGATTTGACGCTGATGATAAATTCTTTTTCCGTAACAGAAAAAAAAGTGCAAATATTAAAGAATTTACCGACGATAAAATAATTGATATGTCGAAAGTTGCTTATGATATTGATAGACTTGTTACTAGAGTTGTAGTAAATTATGGTGGTTTTAATAAAATTGTTGATAGTGATACTGAGTTAGAAACTCAGCCAACGAACAAAGACAAATATGGAAACAGAGAGAAGTCAATAGACGGGTCGCAATTACTACCCGCAGATAATGTAGATTTAGCCTATGCAATAGCACCGACTATTTATGCGGAACTTTCTAAGTTAAGATTGACTTTGTCGATAGATGTCTTAATTGATTTAGAGTTAGAACTTGGAGATTATGTCAGAGTGTTACATAATAATAATCTTCTAACAAATAAAAGTTTTAACAATTTCACTAAATGGTCATCAACTGGAATTTATTATATGAAGTGTAAAGTCGTAGGAATAAATACTGACTTTAACAGAAAAATTACGACTTTAGATTTGATAGATTATACCGAAGAGTCAGATTATCCGATAGCTGAGGGTAAAGAATTTATGTATGAATTTATGACAGAATTTGATTTAAAGAAATAATAAAAAAGAGGTGCAAAATGGATATTGGTACAAAACAGAATAAAACAACTTTACCTTTAAGTCCTTATATTCTTTCTGCGGAAGATATAAACCAGATAGTTTCAGAATTACAATATATGATTTCGTTAGCTGAAATTGTGCTTGACGAAAATGATACAACTCAAGTATATCAAGCACTGCAAATTTTATTTGCGAATGTTGTATATCCTGACCAGACAGACAACGAATTTAAAGTTTTACAAACTAACGGAACTGCTCCGTTTTGGGGCTCTCTTAATCCAGCAGGGGAATGTTCAACAGCAGGTGCAACGGAAGCTAAAACTGTTGCTATAACAAACTTTGTTTTAAGTAATTATTGTCGAGTAACAGTTAAATTTACTTATGCAAATACAGGTGCCACTCCGACACTTAATGTTGAAAGTACAGGTGCCAAACCAATCGTATTATTTAACGGAATTTCAAATGACCGTTTTTGTAGTGTTGCAGGCGATATTATAGATTTTATTTATGACGGTACAAGTTGGATTTGTCAACCGACTCGTTACGAAGCTGATTATTCAAGTGGCACAAATGTTTTATCAAGTTCAGTTCAACAAGCTTCTACCGATATAGTTTTAAAAATACATTGGAACGATCAAGATGATAGTACAGGTGCAACAATAAATGTCGGTGCGACTTCAAGTCCAGCGACTGAATTATGGAAAGCAACAATAAACGGTGCAAGTAACACACAAACAGCGAATTTAACAATTTTAAAAGGTCAGTATTTTCAATACACAGGTTCAGGTATGCAGTCAATGATTTCTTATGTAAAAAAAGGTGTTAGGTAAAATTTAAAAATTAAAAATAGGGGGAAATTATGTATTTAGGACAAGTTAAGATAACAGCAGAGTGGGCGAAGTTGGAAGATTTAATTAAGGCACAAATTTACGGTCAGTCAGCTTTTGCTTTTGACACAACAAAAAAATATCAACTACAATGCAAAAGTCCAAATAATCTTTTTATCGACGAATTTGTAAGATTACCTTCTTTAAGTGTTGCGACTGCAGGTATCGGTACAAGTTCAGGGATTAGTGCAGCAGCCGTTGTTAAGTCAACATTCGAGTCAATAGTTTTGGCTTCTGGTGTTTACGATTTTGTGTTTACAGATAGTTTAATATCTGCAAGCATTGGAGAGTCAACAGGCATAACAAATGCAAGTGTTGTTAAAGCAACTTTTGAGGGATTAGTAAACGAAAGCGGAGTATATGATTTTATTTACGATTCAGAAATTGGAAGTTTAGAGTCCGACGAGTCTTCCGAGTCAATAGAGCCTAGTTGGACCTTTAACGGAGTTGATGTTACATTATCTGACTATGGCATAACCGTAACAGGTACGCCTAATGACGGAGATATTGTAACGATAGACTTTACAGCTTCAATTTGGACATTAAACACGGTAAGTGTTAATTTGGCAGATTACGGGATAAGCTATACAGGCACTCCTGTTGATTTTGATGTAATAGAAATTGATTTTATTGCGAGTGAATTGGGAGAAATAGGAATTGAAATTAGCGAGAGAGAATTAGTTGAATATGAAGTTGATACAGTTAATAATTCGCTACTTTGTGTAAGAGCAAAAAATGGTTCGGTAAATTTAAACATTGATGTTTTGGAGGCTTAATATGTCACTCAAAAAAATAGATACAATTTATTTAGGTCTTGCAAAAGAATGTGAGGGTGGTGGAAG
>Ga0172381_10007353_pt1 | contig 10911 bp, 11 predicted proteins | sample Leawel6488metaG_FD_119754 | JGI IMG/M metagenome (GOLD analysis project Ga0172381, IMG submission 119754) | Leachate microbial communities from a municipal landfill in Southern Ontario, Canada - Leachate well 64-88 metaG | ecosystem: Engineered > Solid waste > Landfill > Unclassified | place... | reverse complement strand
TGATATTATAGCCAACTTAGGAGAAATTCCTTGCTTGCTTATTTTCTTTTTTAAATCAGCTATAATCTTTTCAGCTTCTTTCTTACCATCGAAAATTTTCATAGATTGGAAAATCTTTGGCTAATATGCTTATTTCTTTTTTAATTTTTTCTTTATTCTCGCCTTTTAAAAAACGAGCTATTAAAAAAGCTACTTGCCTGGATTCCTTTTCTTTAAATCCCCTGGTGGTTATAGCTGGAGAGCCCAATCTAATACCAGAAGGATTAAAAGGCGGTCTTTGATCAAAAGGAATAGCATTGCGATTTACATAAATACCCAACTTGTCTAATCCGTCTTGGATTTCTTTTGATTGGCCAAAAGAAGAAACATCGATAATCATTAAATGATTGTCAGTGCCGCCCGAAACCACTCTTATCCCTTGTTTTTTAAATTCGTCGGCCATGGCAGCAGCATTTTTAATAACCTGCAACTGATATTTTTTAAAAGCCGGCTTTGTGGCTTCCAAAAAACAAATAGCTTTAGCAGCTATAATATTCTCTAAAGGACCGCCCTGAGTGCCCGGAAAAAGGGCTTTATCTATCTTTCCAGCCAATTCCTCCTTACAAAGAATTAAACCTCCCCTAGGGCCTCTTAGGGTCTTATGAGTGGTAGAAGTGACTACATCGCAATAAGGAAAAGGGCTAGGATGAACTCCGGCGGCCACCAAACCGGCAATATGGGCGATATCAGCAAAAAGGTAAGCGCCGACTTTTTTGGCGATTTTAGAAAATCCCCTAAAATCCAGTTGTCGGGAATAGGCAGTAGTACTGATAACTATTAATTTTGGTTTTACCTCCAAAGCAATTCTTTCTACTTCATTAAGATCAACTTTTTCCGTATTTTTATCCACGCCGTAATAACTAAAATCATAAAGCTTGCCGGAAAAATTAACTTTAGAACCATGAGTAAGATGCCCGCCAGCTGACAAATCAAATCCTAATATTTTATCCTTGTAATTCAAAAGCGCCAAATAAACAGCCGCATTAGCTTGAGAACCGGAATGAGGCTGGACATTAGCATGCTCTGCTGAAAATAATTTTTTAGCCCTTTCAATAGCCAAACTTTCAATTTGGTCTATGTATTCGTTCCCGCCATAATATCTTTTATTGGGATATCCTTCAGAATACTTATTGCTCAAAGGAGTGCCCATAGCTGAAATAACATCTAAACTAGCGTAATTTTCAGATGGAATTAAAACCAATCCGTCTCTTTGGCGGTTGACTTCTTTTTTAATAAGCTTATATATTTTAGGATCGTTTTTAGCTAATTTCATGATGTTATTTTAACAAAATTAAAACTTTTTTACAAACAAAAAAGAGATTATTTAAAATCCCTTTTTATGTTATTTTTTCTCTACGATATCTTGTAGGCCTCTAGAAATATCCCACTGGCTAGGGCTTAAATCGCAATGTAAAACTAAATCAGGAAATTTATTCAACAAGGCCTCTCTCATTTTAAAAGCAACAGCTCTTAGGGTAGGATGAACCATTTTACCCGATCTTAATTCCGTCACATAAACAGTGGCTGGCAAACCATATGTCACCCGACAAGAAACAAGAAATCCCAAAGCGATATAATATTGTTTTAATTCGGGCGTTGTTTCAAGTTTATCAATAGCTTCTTTTTGTCTTAAAATTAATTCTTCAGCTTTTTTTCTTAAGTATTCAGGCAATTCTTCTAAATACCAAGGATGAAATCCTAATTTAGTTGTAAGTAAGGGTTGGCGGCAAACACCGTTTCGATGGCGTTGTATATCTCTGAAAGATCCGTAATCTAAAGGAAAATTAAAAGTTAAAGTGCCTAATTCAGCTAAAAAATAAGGCAAGCCGGTTTTCAGCGGACGCTTCTTAATAATATCTTGATATTTTACTAATTCTGTCGCCTCAATATTGGTATCCATAAAAAACTCTAAAGATGGCTTTTCTGATATGTAATAAGTATGATCTTTAGCGGTTTCTTGCCAATAATTTTCTTGTTCTTCTGATACTTGGTGGCTGAAACTATGAGAATATTTTTCTTTTAACATGGCCAAAATAGTATTGGCCGTCTCTTTTATTTCAAAAATAGGATTATGTTTCAGCCAGCATAATTTATCATAAGCTTGGCGTAAATTAGTATGCCAGCTTAATTGAGTAGTAATACCAGCTGGTAAAAAAGATCTCAAAATATCAAAAGCTCTTGCTTTTATTGCTTTCTGATATACTTCTTCTTTTTCTCCTGACTGAAGCGGATATTTATCTTTTAAAAAGTTTTCTAATAAGGGCAAACTAGCTACATAAAAATCAAGCCAGTTTTTTAATATTAATCCCGACTCTTTAGTTTTAAGAGGATCTATAATGGGCTGTTGCGACATATCTACATATCTCGTGCTGGTTTCTTGTCCACTATAAAGAGGCCAATCCTGTATTGCTTTATCGCATAATATGCTTATTTGCTCAATAAATATAGTTGTGCTCCCGCAGTCGGCAATACTGGAATGGCCATAGCCAACATAAAATCTTTCCATAAACTTTCCAGAGCCCACCTCTTTTACTTTTTGAATATGATCGGCAACACTATGCGGACTTCTAGAATATAGCGCTTGAAGCATGGCGTTGTCTTGCGGACTGAATTCATCAATAATAAAAATCTTAGCCATTATTTTGGTTAATATTTAATTTTGAGCTTAATATTGATTTTATCTCGTCAAACACTTCTGTAATCCCCTTTTCTCCGTCTATTACCTGCCAATCGCTAAAAATCTTTTTATCAATCAAATCCAAATAAAATTTTGATAAATTTTCTAAAAACTTGTTATCAGCTTCGTGGCGATCCAAATTGCCTTTTTCTTTATATTTTCTATCGGCTGAAATCGCAGCTGATATTTTTAAATAAAGTATTAAATCCGGCTTTGGCAAATTAAACATGCCAGCTAAATTTAAAACCGAATCCACGGAAACATTTTTTAATCCTTGATAGGCTAAAGTAGATGTTAAATATCTATCAGCTACTACAATTTTTCCTTCTTTCAACCATTTTTCTATATTTTCTTTATCTTTCAAAAAATCGGCAAAATATAATAAAACTTGCGCGTTGGGAGAAAAATCATATTGATTATGAAGAAATTTATCAATTAACTGGCCGATCGGACCTTCATAATCAGGATAACTTATTTTCTGACAAGCGATATTATTTTTCAAAAAAAAATCAATCAATAGATTGCTTTGCGTTTCTCCTCCACATCCATCTAATCCTTCTATAACGATAAATTTGCCTCGATTATTTTTCATAACCTTCTTCCTTATTCAAAATTTGTCCAAACTGCTGCTTGTCGTCAACAATATCTTTTTCTTGCCAATCTTTAATCCATTCTTGAATATTATACTCTTGTAATCCGCCATCTGGCGTAGAACCGATAAATCTTTCCAGTCCGGCATTAATAATCATTCTTTTACAAATAAAACAAGGCAGGGCCTGAAGGGTTTTACCGGTTTTAGGATCTTCGCAATAAAGATATATATCTCCACCAAACAAACTAACTCCGGCTCTAGCGGCATTAATAATGGCATTCATTTCAGCATGAACTGAACGGCAAATTTCATAACTTCTGCCATGCGGTATTTTAAGTTTATCCCTTAAACATCCGCCTCTTTCAAAACAATCTTTAGTTTTTCTAGGAGCGCCCACATAGCCAGTAGAAATAATTTGATCTCCCCTGACTATTATAGCTCCCCCTAAATTGCGAAAACAGGTCGAGCGACGACCTATAGCTTTGGCAATATCCAAATAATATTTTTCTTTACTTGATCTTTTTTCCATATGAAAAACGCCCAAGATTAGGGCGTTATTTCTATTCCCATATTTTTAGCGGTTCCTTCAATGATTTTTGCCGCCTGTTCTACATCCTTAGTGTTTAAATCGTCCATTTTTTGTTCTGCTACCTGGCGAAGCTGGGCTCGAGAGATCTTGGCCACTTTAATTTTATTGGGCTGACCGGAACCTTTTTCAATACCGATTATTTTTTTAATTAATTCAGAAGCTGGCGGCTGTTTGGTTTTAAATTCGTAAGTTCTGTCTTCAAAAATTTTTACTTCAACTGGAATTTTAAAACCTTGCTTGTCTTTGGTGACCTCATTGAATTTTTGGCAAAATTCCGAAATGTTAATGCCTTGCGGAGCTAAAGCCGGACCAACTGGAGGAGCCGGAGTAGCTTGCCCTGCTTTTATTTGTAATTTTACTATCGCTTTTACTGGCTTAGCCATATTAATTATATTTTCTTAATTTGTAATGAATCTAATTCTACGGGAGTATCTCTGCCAAACATATTAACTAAAACTTTAACCTTGCCTCTTTCTTGATCTATTTCAGAAACTTTTCCATCAAAGTCCTTAAAGGGACCATCGGTTATTTTTACCGGCTCGCCCACTTCAACATCAATCTTAAACTGAGGTTTTTCCACTCCCATTTTCTTTTGAAGAACAGATATTTCTTGGCTGGAAACTGGAACCGGCGTAGTGCCAGCTCCGACAAATCCTGTAACATTGGGAGTATTTCTGACAACATACCAAGAATCATCTGTCACTATCATTTCTACCAACACATATCCTGGATATATTTTTTCTTCCACTACTTTTCTTTTACCGTCTTTTATTTTTATTTTCTTTTCTTTGGGAACTATAACATTAAATATCTTATCTTCCATACCCAAAGATTCAATTCTTTGTTTAAGATTTTTAGCTACTGACTCTTCGTATCCAGAATAAGTATGAATTACATACCAACTTCTGGTTTGTTCTATCTGCTGTTTTGGCATGAAAAATAATTATTTAAGCTGTAATTATAAAATAAAAGTTCTTAATAAAAAAGTAAAAAGAAAATCCAATCCGCCAAGATAAATAGAAATAGCCAAAGAAATACCCAAAACCACCATAGTATATTTAATGGTTTTTTGTCTGTCCGGCCAATTAATCTTTTTCATTTCCATTTTAACTTCTTTTAAAAAGTTTGCTATTTTAGCGAACATAAGTTTTTTAAAAGCCCCTGGGGGGCCTCATCCCCATATTAGCAAATAAACGATCAAAGTCAAGTTAAAAATTAACCAGCCAGCAAGACAGAATCAATATAGTAATTATCTGAAACCTTAAGTAAATCTATTAATTCAACAAAGGAAGCAATTCCCTCAAGACAATTTTCTACTGTCGCATGGAAACTATTTTCACTCATTCTTTCAAAATTTAAGACCTTATAGCTTTGGCAATTATTTAATAATTCGAATTGACCAATTGCTTCTTGCTCTGCAGTATTTTCTGTCAAATAAAGCATAGCCATAGGACGATTGCCGTCAGCCCTAATAGCCATAAAGCCCTCCAAAACTCTCTGCGCTTCTCCCTTTTCAATATCCTCCTTCTGTCTTTCCAATTCCTCTTCCAAAGCTGGTAAGCGTTTTTCTTCCAACTGCTGATATTGCCAGCCCAAAATTGCCAAGCCAGCCAAAGTGACTATTAAAGCAATAGCCATGGCTTTTATCGTTCCGGTTTTATCAAAATTATTTTTGATCATTATATATCTAAATTCTTAACTGTTTTGGCGTGAGCCTGAATGAATTTTTTTCTTGGAAAAACTTCATTGCCCATTAAAGTATCAAATATTCTATCTGCTTCCTTAGCATCTTCTATCTCTACTTTTAAAAGAATTCTATTTTGCGGATTCATAGTAGTTTCCCATAACTGATCTGGATTCATTTCACCAAGACCCTTATAGCGTTGAACGCTTATCCCGGATATTTTTTCTTCTTTAACTGGCAAAACATCTTTTTTCTTTGAAACAGATTTGGCTATTTTTTTATTACCAGTGATATCGCTAATAATCTCGGCTTTATCGGCATCGTTATAGGCATATTCCACTCTCTTACCAGATTGAATCCTATAAAGAGGCGGCTGAGCAATATAAAGATGACCGGCTTCTATTAAAGAAAGGAAGTGCCGATAAAAAAGCGTCAATAATAAAGTGCGGATATGAGCGCCGTCAACATCGGCATCAGTCATAATAATAATACGATGATACCTTAGTTTTTCAATATTAAAATCATCGGCAATAGCTGTTCCCAAGGCAATAATCAAAGACTTAATTTCTTTTGAAGACAGTATCTTATCTAATCTAGCTCTTTCTACATTAAGAATTTTTCCTCTTAAAGGCAAAATAGCTTGAAAATGCCTGTCTCTGGCCTGCCTAGAACTGCCACCGGCTGATTCACCCTCAACAATATAAATTTCCGATTCTTCTGGATTACGCGAACTGCAATCTGCTAATTTACCGGGTAAAGCTAATCCGTCCAAAGCTCCTTTTCTTAAAACAGTTTGTCTGGCAGCTTTAGCTGCTCTTCTGGCTTTAGCGGTTAATAAACATTTTTCAACGATAGCTCTGGCATCTTGGGGATTTCTCTCAAAAAAATCATCTAAACCATCAGCTAAAACTGCTTCTACCGCCACCCTGGCCTCGGGATTTCCCAATTTGGCTTTGGTTTGTCCTTCAAATTGCGGTTCTCTTATTTTTACCGAAACTACAGCCGTTAATCCGTCTCTGACATCTTCACCTGAAAAATTACTATCTTCGCCTTTAAGATAATTATTTTTTTTAGCGTAATCGTTTAAAGCGCGAGTTAAAGCGGTCCTAAAACCAGTTAAATGACTACCTCCTTCTCCGGTAAAAATATTATTAGCAAAACTTTCTTCGTAGGCCTCCCGTTCGTTAATATATTGGAAAGAGGCCTCAACTATCATATCGTCTTTTTCTCCACTAACATAAAAAGGAATAGGATGAACAGCGCTAGCCCCTCTTACTAAATATTTAACATAAGAACGAATACCACCTTCAAAATAAAATCCGTAAGTGGAGTGGATAGAATTTCTTTCGTCTTTAACATAAATCCGGATTCCCTTGGTTAAATAGGCCTGCTGGCGAAGATGATTAATTATTTTTTTTGAATCAAATTTAACATCTTTAAAAATTTCTACATCTGGCTCAAAGATGACCGTTGTCCCATTTTGCCGGCAAGTGCCTATCTTTTTAACATTGGCCTTGGCCTTGCCCTTACAATATTCTTGAGCATACTTAAAACCGTCTCGGCAAACCTCTACCCTCATCCAACTAGATAAAGCGCAAACAACCGAAACTCCGACTCCGTGTAAACCTCCAGAAACTTTGTAGGCCTCGCCTCCGAATTTTCCACCAGCATGCAAGGTTGTCATTACGGTTTCCAAAGCTGATTTCTTAGTTTGCGGATGTTTAGCAACAGGAATACCTCTACCGTCATCTGTCACACTAACTCGGTTGTTGGGCAATAAAGCTACCTCCATATGACTGCCATAACCTCCCATAAATTCATCGATAGCGTTATCAGCGCATTCCCAAACTAAATGGTGGAGACCTTCAGTCCCAGTTGAACCAATATACATTCCCGGCCTTTTTCTTACTGGATCAAGTCCCTCTAAAACATAAATATCCTTTGCTTCATAACTGGCTTTTTTGGGAGGATTTATCTTTTTTTCTTCCTTTGGCATATTATATTTAAAAATAATTAAATAATTACAAATTATTATCTTCTTACATTCCAGTTGGGATTTTTTTCTAAATTTTTCATAATCTTGTTTTGAATCTGATCTGCTTCTTCTGACTTTAGCGTTCTATCTTTAGCTTGATAAGTTATACGAAAAGCTAAATTCTTTTTTTGGTCAGGCAATTCTTCTCCTTGATAAATATCAAAAACCTCAACCTCTTTGATAATAACTTCTCCAGAATTTTTTATCTTATTTAAAACTTCAGCTACTTTGGTTTTTCTTGGCACTAAAATTGCCAAATCCCTAATTACCGAAGGAAATTTAGCAATAGGATTAAATTCTTTTTCTAAAGAAGCGGCGGCTAATAGGGCTTCTGCATCAATGCTAAAAATAATAGTTTTTTGAGAAATTTCCAGCTGTTGAGTAATTTTTGGCGAAACTTCGCCTAAAAATCCAATTATTTTTCCTTTAATTTTAATTTGACCGCATTTCTTGGGATGGCAAATAAATTCGTACTCTGCTCCAGAAACCTCTTGGCAATCATCATAAGAAAAATCATCTATGCCTAATTTAGTTAAAAGCAAATCAATCGCCCCTTTTAATTTATAAAAATCACCGCCGACATATGCGCCAGCTAACTGTTTTTTATCTTTAGAGGCCATTGATTTAATAAAAACTTTTCCCAATTCAAATAATTTAATTTCAGAAAAATTATTAATATTTTTAGATACATTGCAAAGAAGACCGGGAATAAGACTGCACCTAAGATATTTTTGTTCAAGACTGATCGGGTTTTGTAATTCAATTAAATCGTCGCTATTGTAATTAAATATTTTTACCTCCTTTTCCCCTATGAAAGAATAGTTATAAGTTTCAAAAAAACCGGCTTCTTTTAAAATATCTTTAACTAACTCTCCAATAAAAAGTTGGTTATTTTTTTTGCCAATAGCCAAAGGAAGCAAAGGAAAAACAGCCGGTATTTTATCATAACCATTAATTCTGCCTATTTCTTCTATCAAATCTTCAACTAAGGAAACATCTGTTCTAATAGTAGGCGCTTCCACTAACAAAGATTTTTGTCCTTGCTTTAATATTTTAAAATCTAATCTTTTTAAAATTTGCAAAACTTTTGCTTTAGGAATATTTACTCCTAATAAGCTGTTAAGATAATCTAGGTCTAATTTTATTTTCAAAGGCAAAACCTTGTTAGGATAAATATCAATACAATCTGAAGGCACTCGGCCTTTGCAAATTTTTTGAATAAGGTAAGCGGTTCTATTAGCTGCTAATTCAGCTAAATTAGGGTCTAAACCATGTTCAAACCTAAGAGAAGCATCTGTTTTTAATCCTATTTTCCTTGAGGCCTTTCTAATCAAACGCGGACTGAAATTAGCCGCTTCAATAATAACTGTCTTGGTTTTTTTATCTATCCCCGGCCCTATACCTCCTTTAATGCCGGCAACAGCCACTGGATCTTGCTCATCAGCTATTACTAAAATACTGGTATCAAGTTCAAATTTATCTTCATCAAGAGTGACCATACTTTCCCCTTTTTTGGCAAATCTGACTTTTATTTTCTTTCCTTTTAATTTGTCTCCGTCAAAAGTATGCAAAGGTTGACCGGTTTCAATCATTACATAGTTAGCAATATCCACTACATTGTTAATCGGTCTCAAACCGCAAGCTTTTAATCTTTCCTGCAACCATTTTGGAGATTGGCCTACTTTGACATCTGTTACCACTTTAGCTAAATATCTCAAACAAGCTCGTTTATCTTTAACTTCTATCTTAATAAAATCAGCTGTTTTTAAACCAGTTGAAACTTGAGGTTTAAAAGGAGGTAAAATAAATTTAGAGCCGGTAATAGCCGCTATCTCTCTAGCTACTCCTAAATGAGAAAAACAATCTGCAGCTCTATTTGGTCTGACATCTATATCTAAAACAAAATCATTTCTGTTTTTTTTAAAATCTTCAACTTCAGCAAAATTCAAAGTTAAAAGATTAGGCAATTTATCAGCCCGAGGCATATTCTTAACATAATCCTTCAGCCAATTGTATGAAAAATTCATATTTCTTTTATTAAAACTGCTTTAAAAATCTTATATCTCCAGAACGAAACATTCTAATATCATTAATTTTGTGCTTTAACATTACTAATCTTTCTAAACCAAAACCGAAAGCCCAACCTTGCCATTTTTTGCCGTCTTTTCTGATAAGACCGGCTGACTTAAAAACATTTTGATGAACCATACCAGCTCCAGCTACCTCCAGCCAACCAGATTCTTTACAAACAGAACAACCTTTGCCCCCGCAAACAAGACAAGTAATACTGATATCAAAAGACGGTTCTGTAAAAGGGAAAAAATCCGGCCTGAAGCGGAATTCAACATTTTTATCAAAAAATCTGACAAAGAATTCTCCTACTACGGCTTTTAAACTGGCAGCTGAAATATCTTCTCCAACCATTAGTCCCTCTACTTGCTGAAGTTGAAATTCATGAGAAGGATCGGTAGCTTCGTGCCTATATACATTTCCCGGCACTATTATTCTAAAAGGCGGTTTATTCTTTTCCATATATCTTACTTGAACAGGACTGGTATGAGTTCTTAAAAGAAAACCGTTTTTTAAATAAAAAGTATCCCAGGCGTCTCTGGCTGGATGATCTTTAGGAATATTTAAAGCGTCAAAATTATACCATTCAGTTTCAATATCCGGACCTTCAACAACTTCAAATCCCATTGATTTAAATATTTCTTCAACTTTTCTTCTAGCCAAGGTTAAAGGATGAAGGGTTCCTATGGCAATTTTTTCTCCCGGGGCAGTGACATCAATCCACTCTTTTTCTTGAGCTGCTTTAATTCCTTTTTCTTTTAGTTGGGCTTCTTTTTCTTCGTATATTGAAACTAAAAAATTCTTTAGTTCATTGGCGTCTTTGCCAACCATTATCCTTTCTCTTTTAGGCAAATCTTTAAGGGAACGCAAAATCTGGGTAAGCTCTCCTTGCTTGCCCAGATACTTTTTAGAGAAGTCCTGAAGGCCGTTTAAATCCTCAACTAGCTTAATTTCTTTTTCAGCTGTATTTTTCAGTTTTTCGAATTTCATATCTAATCTTATTTTACCTCATTTTAAAGCCATAATCAAGCAAAAGCTGTGGATAAAAAACAAGCCCTAAAAGGGCGTTTTTAGAGAAAATTTGCCTTTGCCCGCTTAGGTATAAATAAAAAATCGAATACCAAAAGGTATTCAATTTTCTATGCGGACCCAAGGGGAGAGTTGCCCGAAGGGTTCCTTCGGAAAGGAGTCGTTATCTCCCCTTCTGGGTTAGTAAATAAAAAAT
>Ga0172381_10007351_pt1 | contig 10911 bp, 19 predicted proteins | sample Leawel6488metaG_FD_119754 | JGI IMG/M metagenome (GOLD analysis project Ga0172381, IMG submission 119754) | Leachate microbial communities from a municipal landfill in Southern Ontario, Canada - Leachate well 64-88 metaG | ecosystem: Engineered > Solid waste > Landfill > Unclassified | place... | reverse complement strand
TATGGCTCCCGCTATCCGCAGATCTTTCAGATAAGTGGCAGTGTCTTGACTCAGTCAATAATCCGCCCTATCTTATATGGAGGCTTGACTCCCATAAACCACGTTTGTCTCCAACCACTCGCTAACTATTACGATTTACCCTATATACTCAGGGAGTTCACGTACTCGGAGTGCGAACACTGCAGCCTTGTTCGTTGGAGAAATATTACAGTTTATTACTATTTTTTACTGCTAATACATGTTCCAAGTTTAACGCTGCTTGGGTAAATCTCAAAGCATCCTCCGACTTTACATCTTTAGTTATTTTTTCTGCCAACAACTTTACTGCATCTTGAATAGCCTTTTCCATGGGTTTTACCTCCAATGAATTTTTGCCAGTTTTGTTCGGGAAACTGACTTACCCGCAAGTATATTACTTTAAAATTTCTGCTAATAACTTCTTATATAGAATTATAATATTATCACCTAATACATTAACATCAGGAATTTGCCCCGCCATACAAGTAGCTACAGCATCGGACGCTGACTTCATTGTACTTTGATGAATGATCATCATTTGTATATCATTTTTACTTTCTACATTACTATTACTTCCTTCTTGTGCTTTTTGAGGAAACTTAGTAATCCTAGTAATAGTTTCTTCACCTTTTACTTCTTCGGCGGTAAACTCTATATCATCTTCCGCCTTAATACCTACTTTATCTACAAAAGCTACAACTGCTTCAGTCATAAAGAACCATGTATAACCTTTTTTGGATTCTTTATCTTCAATCTTTAACATATTTCCAGTTCCTGATGAACTTCTGGCTAGAATTTTCATTTCTTCTCCTTAGTTTATTTTCCAGATTTGATTCTGTTATCTTGTTTACATAACATTTGGCAATTTTCTGTAACAGTTTTTCCTCCCTCATGCCAGGGCTTTATATGGTCGGCTTCCATTTCTTCTATTTCAAAATATTTACCACATTTTATACAAATACCTTTTTGTTTTTCATATGTTTCTCTTATTTCATTTTCTGTAAAATCCCGAATATTTAAATATTTTTCATTTTTCGTTAAAACATATTCATAAATACCAGATTTTTTAGTCACATCTTCATCTTGCATCAATTTTGTTATTTCTAATTCTAATTTATCAGTATCCAATTGTTCATTTTTAAATTGATTATATAAACTTCCAAACGAAACCCCCTTCATTTCTTTACGATACTTAGGAAATATAACCTTTACCCAATTTATAACACTTTGAAAATATAACCACAATTCATTTGCGTTTGGTTTATGTTGATGATCTGCCATATATTGTTCAATTTCTTCATTACTAATCCAATCAATTACGGTTTCTAAATAATCTTGTCGGATAGGTGTGCCCTTGACATAACCATTTCCAATGCCGTAAGCGACACATCCAGTTTTACTAAAATGTCTTTTGGCGTCTATCAACCACTCTCCTGTATAGATAGCATTTCTTAATTCCTGATCTGTCAATTCCTCACCAGCAATATTAATTGTCTTAAACCAATCCAGTCTTTCACTATCTCCACCTTCACAAAAATAAATCATTAATTTATAATTCAATATTTGTTTTTGTTCATCTTCTGTCAAATTATGAAAATATTGAAAATTTAAGGAGAATTTACCACTTATATATTCACAAATACTAATAGTTCTTTGCTGCCCATCTAATAATTCAAAACTATCTTTATTTACTACCCAATACATTGTATTAAGTGGGAAATCTTTCCTAATGGTTTCTATTACCGCATTTCTTTGTTTATCTTTATAGATAAATTCTCTCTGGTATTTGGGGCGAATATTTAATTTACCACCTAAACCAAAAACTCCGTCTTCATTATTATCTACATAACCATCTATTAATTCTCTAATTGTAATTTCTTTAAGTTCAATTTTCATTTAATTATCCTTATTTTTAATTAAAATACGAGCATATTGTGGAATACCTTTTATATAAGTGCAATTTGTTGCACTTTTAACTCCATTCATTAAATGTTCACGTTCTCCAGTGACATTAGAGTTTCCCAATATTTCAAACTGTTCAGGATTATAATTATCTAAAAAAGTAATTGGGACCCCCATTACACCTTTATAATCCATAGGAATATCTTTTACTTTATCAACATTAATTGCATCATAATTATCATATTTGGGGTATTCTTTTTTATTATATTTTTTATAGAGTATTATATCTTCATTACGCTTTTTAGTGGGGAGGTTAGTAAACCATCTTGTCATTCCACCCAAATTTTTTACTTCTGCTTCAATTGGTTGTGTAAATCCCTTTGGTGCTGTATATCCTAACCATATCTTATTATCTTTTATAAATTTGAATATTTCTTTGTATGTAATGGCATTCTTATTTCCAATTATCAGAAATTTCTTATCATATTCTACTAATTGTGCTACATATTCTCTAAATAAACTAAATGGTGGATTTGTGACAACAATATCACACTCTTTCAATATCTCTATACATTCAGAACTTCTGAAATCCCCATTCTGTTTTAATTTAGTTTTAATCGCATCTTTATTATTTATCTTGCCATCTTTATTTATATCTTCTATAATTTCTAATTTATAGGAAGACTTATCTTTTTCAAAATGAGTAGATATAAGCCTTTTTAATCCTAGATGACTAAAATTCAAGGCAAAATATTGCCAAAAATTACTTTCTTCAGGATCATCACAATTACAAAACACTATTTTATTTTTAAAATATTTTTTATAATAACTAAGTTCTTTTTCTATATCAGATAGTTGTGTATAAAACTCATCATTCTTAGCTCTATTAGCATTATGAAGACTTTTATTTGATTTCATTTTTACTTTTTATTGTATAATTAGGAAGATTATTTAATTCTTTTGGCATCAGTCCTCGTTCAATCATTTCTTCCATATGAATTAAAGCTGAAACATTCCAAAGACATGCCGATAAATGATCCTCATCTCTAAGTCCTTCTAAATAATTAAATAAATGTCTCATAGCTGAATCCAGATAAGAATTTAACGGAATTCCTTTTTCCCAGTTTCTGTCACCGTATTTGAGTGAGCCATTCTGGTAGTGCTTTGCTAATCTTTTCATAGCTAAAGGACTTATTAAATCATATCTACCTTTACCCAAAGCCATATCCCTTACTGCTCCAGTACCAAACTTTCTTCTTTCTCCTGAGTCTTTGACTTTTTCAAATTCCATACTTTACTCCTTATCTTTCTGGTACTAGTTGCACATAGTGCGAATAGCAGGTGTTGCAAATTTCTGTATCACATAAATACCAAAATTGAACTTCATCTGGATAGAACTTTTTATTTAAGAATACTTTTAATAAATCAGGTCTTAATAGAATTATTTGGGTCGCCGACAAATGATAACAGTTTTCACTAACCCAATCGTTTAATTCATTTACTAATGTTGGCATATTTATAACTGTACACTCATCTTTACTTACCACAATTACTTTATATATTACATATAAGTCTTTAGCCGAAATTTTTCTTCCGCAGTTTTCGCATATGTTGTTAAATTGTTTAACTTCGTCCATAACTTAACCCTTTCATATATATTATATAGCAACTACAACAGTATGTAAAGTAATTCTTTTGGAGGATGTTAATTAGAATAAAGATGATTGATCGTTAGGTATATGATAATCTGTATCTATTTCAGGAAAGTCGAGCTTGATATTTTTACAATCTGAGCCTTTATAAAAAACTAATACGTTCTGATGAAGTTTTCCAAGTTTTCTATATATTCCAAACTGCCTATTCACTCTTAAAGAAACGCTACCAACTACATTCACTAAGATTGCTTCATTATAGAGTCTAGTTCCCGCCCGCTTAAAACAATCAATAGTATCATTAACAAATCCTCTATAGAATCCATTTTTATCTCTTATATCCCCCACTACAAAACATGCGAATCTATTGTCTTTTAATTTCTTTACACTCTCATTTATAATTGTGCTATAAACTCTTAAGAACTCTTCATAAGATTGTTGGTTACTTAGGTCATTTTTATCATCACTGTAGACCTCCAGATCAAAATAGGGTGGGCAGCTCGCAACTAGGTCGAATTGCTCAGTTAACTTAGGAACTTCAATTAAACTATCCCCAACGATATAGGAAGGGCTTAATTTGAGGCTCTGAGCCTTGTTTCTGGCTATATCTACTTGCTCTTGGCGTAATTCTACCCCCGTATAGTCATAACCCAATTGTGAGGCTACAATTCCCCTTAATCCTGAAGCAAATGGATCTAACACTTTCCCTGAAGGAGGACAGAACCATTTTAACAGAAGTTCCATTAAGACAGGATCAAACTCTAATAAACTTCCTACGTGGCATATTCTTTGATGTCCATCCTTCTTACTTACTTCAGGATCAAATACTAAAGAGTCTCTACTTTCATCCTCATCAAATCCTCCCCATTCTTTCCAAGCTTTCTTTCTTTTCTGCCAATAGTCTGTCCTGCTTATTAAACAACTAAATGGAGGACATATAAATTTATCAAATAAAGAGTTTTTAGTTGGCATTTTTTAGATTATCCAAATATTTAAGTTTATTTAATATATCATCACTAATATCAATATAGAAATCTTTATTTTCTTTCATTTTATCTAAAATATATTGATACCCAGTTTCACCAAAAAGTTTAACAAGAGAAGGTTTAAAAACTATATAAGAATATTGCCCTTCTCCATGACATTTTAACTTTGAATATCTATGTCTAATTATAAGAGTATTATTTTTGTTAATTGTAAAAGGAGATATTATACATCCAAAAGGTTTAAGATTAATATTATGTAGCAAACATAAACCATTATCTATTTTAAAAGGACATTCATTACCTTTTTCAGGATAAAGTAATCCTCCTTTAATACATATAGCAAAAGCCAATCCTTTTAATATTGGTTCTTCTTCAGGAAGAATGGAGATTACTAATTCCTTAGTTCCTCTACAACATCTACCCTTACAATGATTTACTATATATTCAGGGGAACAAAGAAACTTGTGATTTAACCATTGTGAACTTACTTTTATTTTCATATTTTCATTAAATACTTATCATCTAAACTTTTTATTATTTTTAGCCCCATTTTTTTATAGAATTTTATAGCAATTGGGTTTTCTTTACTTACATTTAATACTATTGTTTGCGAGCCAAATTTCTTGATAAATTTATTTAATATTTGCATCCCATAACTTTTATGAAGATATTTAGGATTTACACCCAAAATTGCTAAATTAACAAATATCTCTTCAGGAAAGAAATAAGCACAAGCATAGGCTAGAACTTCATTATTATCTTCTATATATATTAAGTCGCCTTTATCTAAAGCCTTAGTCAACCATTTCTTAGAATACTTCTTAGTATATCCTTTTAAAGCGTGTTCATTATTATATTTATATATTTCATTTATGATTTCTTCTTTTCGCATATACCTAACCTTTCCATCCAAAGTTTTTTATCTTTGGATATTAGATTATCTATTGCTTTTTTATTATAAAAAAATTCTTGGTTTGACCACCCAAGAACTGACTGCATCTTCTGTTCTAATTCAGTTTTTTCTGGTTCTTTAACTTCTTCATATTTTTTAAGGAAAGGAACTTTAGATTTCGCTGGTATATTTAACCAAGCGATATAGTAGTAATGTTTAGGAGATAAATAAAAAATAAAAGGAACTATCTCTTTTAACACTTGGAGATTGTCCTTGTCAAACGAAAGCCATTTGCTTATCGTAAACATTATTGAAGTATTTACTTCTATGTCTTTAGGATCTTTTTTATATATGGCAGTTATAGCTTCAAAAATGGGGTTCATTATACTTTTTTAAGTATTATTAAATCTCTTAATGGTAAATCATCTTCTGAAATAGTTAATCTGGTTACATCTAAACTATTTCTACCATAATGTATATCTAAAACTCTTTGAACATCATATTCTGTATAATCAATTCCATTATTTGATTTTATTCTAAATATCATTTTATCTCCATAATAATGGGTTTATTTACAACTTTATATTCTTCATCTACTATACTTGCATTAGCGAATTTTATTCCAAACTCTTTTTTTATCTTTCCGCCATTTAAATGCAAATGTCCACCTACATATAACTTTAGTTCTTTTAATTCTTTAATGCGATTTAATAAATCAAAATCTCCTACATTTTCTAATGTATCATTAAAGTTTAATACTTCATCCATAATTTTATATGGCATACCATGTCCTATGAGAATATTGGTATCATTAGGAACTAAATCCCAATTTCTTTTAAGTTCTTCTCCACGTTCTTTCATAAAGAACCAGTTACCAAATTGCGGGGTATATGGTGAACCCCAAAATTTTATTCCATCAATTTCAATTCCACTATTCTCAAGATAAATACAAGATTTATTTAATGTTTCTTTAGATATATTATTATTTCTATAAATAAATCCATCATGGTTACCTGCCACAACTACTTTATTTTTAAATTCTTGTTTATTTAACCACTTAATAAACTTATTTAACTCACTAGAAAATTCATAAACCTCTAGATCTCCAGCAATAATTAGAGTTTCTCCAGTTAATACCCCTAATTGTTTATATAAGTTATGTAAATCAGAAATTAAAGTTAATTGCATTTATATCTCCATTAAAAAAAGAAACATACTAAATAGTACATTTCTTAAAGGGAAAAGAGGAAGGCATCATTGAGTCTGTTTGCGGTGGTCACAATGATGCAAATGGCAATTGTATTCTTATGTCGCAACAGCCAAACACAAGTAAGTCTATACAATTCTTTTGATCTCGGTAGCACAATGCTTCCCGTTGAGACTTCCATTATCATCCTCTTTTTGGAGAGTGGGTATAGAAAAGAAGATTTATTGTAATAATATACTTCTTATTGCGAAGCGTAAAAACACTTCAATATACCCACTCTATTGTATATAGAAGGCATTTGCCTCCTTTAAAAAGAATGGAATTGCTCCATTCTTAAAACTTATCTACAACTTTCTCCATCATAATCAAACTTCATCTTGGTTGGCTTTCTTCGTCTTTTTTAAACCATGAATCTCTTTCCATTTTAATCCTCTCTTAAAACTTAATTTTATAATCAAATACTCTTGCGTGCCCATTTTTAGGGTTTGCGGTGCAAAATTGAACAAAACTGCAACCACATATACAAAAACAAGTATATATAACTAAAATTAGTCTTAACAACTTTACCCTTTCATATATATTATATTGCAAAACTACCAGTTTGTAAAGTAATTTCTTTAGATGAGTTCAGATATTTTTACTATGTTAGCTAAAAAGATTATGGGTAACTTTGTGGAAACATTCCACGCTCTTTCCGTATCAGCTAGAAGTTGCGATATTTGCACTAAGTTCTTGTATGAGAACTCTTTATAGTTTTTAAATATATAAGAAAAGAGAAAATCGTTGCACCCCATAATATTAAATGAACCACTATAAGTCTTGTTGAATAAATATTCTATGTCTTTGGCTTTCATAGCTTTATAGAAATTGTGATATTCTACATCATCTACAGATATACCAGTTTGTAAAGCCACAATCATACTTCTTATATCTGGGTAGTTTTGATCACAAAGTTTTCTAAGTTCTTCTATCTCATATCTTATACCTTCTTTTTGGCATATATACTCTAATCTTTGTAGTATTTCTTGTTTTGGGGGCTGGCTAAAATCTATTACTACACATCTACTTCTGATGGCAGGTATTATGCGGGCGATATTATTGCATGAAAATATAAAAAATACATTATTACTATATAACTCCAAGGGTGCTTTTAGGCAGTCTTGACCACTGCTCAAAATTGAGTCAGCTTCATCAAGAAACACCATCTTCTTTACACCTTCTTTAGAAGACATACATTGGGCAAAACCTTTAATTATATCTCTTAAAGAATCTAAACTTCTCTCGTCTCCAGCATTTTGAAAGATAGAATCACATTCAAGATATTTAGCAATTATTTTAGCCGCTGATGTTTTTCCAGTACCTGGTGAATTGGAAGTAAAGATAAATGAAGGCATCTTCATAGGTTCAGAAAGATATTTCAATATTAAATCTTTATGAACACATATAAGATCATCTAAAGTTTCAGGTCTGTAATGTTCAGTAAGCACACTTAATTGTAGTTGATTTTTAATATTATTCTCCTTTTTAGTAATTCTTTAATCCTTTTTTCATTAAAAGAATAAAAGGAATTATCCAAAATATAATTGATATTCCTGCAGAAATTCCAGTAACATCAATACTATATTTATTACCAATAAGATATTCATCTACATATTGACTAATAGTTGAATTAAAACTCCAAATAAAAGTCCATAAAATTGCATATAAACAATAAATATGATTTTTCATTTACTACTCCTTTATTATTTTTTACTATAAAGAGATATATCAGATTTTTTAATCCAAAAATATCTTCCTTTGTCATCTATAACTTTAAATCCATAAGAACATATTTCACTTCCTAAACCACTAGTAACTTTTTTATATTCAAGATATTCTGAATTATTACATTCTGGATGTAATTCTTCTGCGTCATATCTAGTAAATTGTTCTTTAATTAACTTCATTTCTTTCCTTTTTTTACTGAAAATTTACCATCATAACAAGCACATTCATAAGAACAATAGATATATGGTGTTTCTATCTTATGTTTACAGTCTCTTGTTTTACATTTATATAATTTAAGTTTCTTTATCATATTTTTATTTAGAGGGCAGTGGCACTTAGATTTCACCTTGTCCCCTTAGGGGAAGGGTAGTCTCATTCTGTCCCGAATTTAATTTATTCTTTTTGTTTATTATAATACATATAAGCATATAATGGGCAACTTTTTCCTTTACAATCACAATTTGACTCTTCAGAACCATTACATTGAAAACAATGTGCTAACATAGCTTGCTTTCTTGTTAATTTTTCACCTCTTTCAAACTTTTCAAACTCTTTTGCCCCTTTTATTTTACCCATTTATACTCTTTTCTTAGTAATTGGCACAAATTCTATCAATATTTCCACAAACTTACCCTTTTTAGGTTTTGATGTTAATATCTTTACATTTTTTAAGTGTTTTTCTTCTATCCATCCTGTCATTTTAAATGTTTCTACTTTTATTTTACTCATTTTTCTAATGTCTCCGCTTGAATTAGTGACATATTTCTATTTACATCTCCAATACCTATAAAATCTCCTCCACACATATCATCTTTTATAAACTCTATACCTTTAATTTTAGTTAGTCTTTCCATATCCTTTTCAAGACTAAACATAGATTTATAAAATATATTTTGGTGCTCCTGAAATATTGCCCAGTATTTACTCATTATTTCTAACTGTTTTTTAGTGGGTGTTATTTTATATTTTTTCTTCATTAAATTCTCCCTAATAATTATACTGATTTAGCATATTCTGATTCATCCGCAACCTTACCACTTAATAATATTATCACTGATAGTAATATTCTTAGCATATAATATGAGCCTTTTTTGTTATATTTGTTTTAATTTAATTTTCTTATGGGTCTTCAGGTCAGTCGACCTTCGACCCCACAATACATATTTATTTAACTGCTAAAGATCTTAAATCCTCACACCCATGTCATATGATGACAGTTTTTAAATATTTAATCTATTCACTCAATCTACTGTAGTAGATGTTTTTGTTAAAAGATTATATTATCCATTAATTTAAGGCTGGTAGTTTGTTTAGACTTTTGCTATGGGATATAGCAGCTTTTCGCCAGACTCTCTTAAATAATGGTAACGACTTCACGCTTCCTTTTTATAGGAGTTTGTTCTGTGTTATCATATAGTTGCTATATGTTTTAAATTAAGTCCACACCTTCAAAGAGGCAACGACTTTTATATGATGTTTTTATAGCTTATCTTTAAATTTCTTAATGTTTATTGGTAAGAACTCATTACTTTGAATAAATTCATATAACTCTTTATTACCAGATTTTATTCTTTCAGCTAACTTTTTTATTACCGATGAAGTATAAGTATCCACTCCATCTTCTATTTCTTTATCTAAAGCTAAAATTACTTTATGAACTAAAGCTTGTTTTTTAGCCATTAACATATCATGTTGTTTATAATTAGATAAAAATGATACTTCACTATCAATTATCTTAACTAAATCCCAAACAAAAATTTTATTTTTAAACATATCTAAAACTAAGCATCTTTTATCTTCTTTATTTGGAGTTGCGGAAGGTCTAAATAATATATGCATAGATATAAAGTTTAAATCATTAATTCTATTATCTTCATATATTATAGATTTTAATGAACATTGTTCCACAATAATTTTATCTTTTAATAAAAATTTATATTTAATCAACCAATTAACAGTTTCTTGGATAGGAACACAAAGAAAGATATAATCAGATTTATTTATTCTTTCAATTTTCTCTTCTTCAGTCTCATTTATATCAAAACACCAAATATTAGTAGCTTTTGGCATTTCTCTGATTAGACCTTGAAGTATGAAAGAACCTACTTCACCTTTGTAACCTACTATTAACGGAGATTTAAATATCATATTTAATCCTTATTTTAAAGCATATAACGGTTCTACATCTTTAATCAGAAATCCTTTTGCTACAATTCTTTCCTCATTTTCTTTAATAATACCAAATACACTACAGATTAAAACAGAATTTATTTTTGGGGCTTTTTTCCATTCTAAATATTCATTAAAAGGTTCTAAATGTTTATTTATAGCATGTTTCCAGAAATGAAATCCAGGTATTTCAAAGTTTGGAGCATACTTAATTCTCCATTGATGACATTCATTAGTTTGATCAGGGAAAACATCTTTAGGTTGGCAATAGAACATACCTTTTCTGTAAGGATTTAACTGATTCATAGGTCGCCAGTT
>Ga0172381_10007350_pt1 | contig 10913 bp, 15 predicted proteins | sample Leawel6488metaG_FD_119754 | JGI IMG/M metagenome (GOLD analysis project Ga0172381, IMG submission 119754) | Leachate microbial communities from a municipal landfill in Southern Ontario, Canada - Leachate well 64-88 metaG | ecosystem: Engineered > Solid waste > Landfill > Unclassified | place... | reverse complement strand
TTTAAAGAATTATTGAGGAAAGAATATGGCTACATTAAAAATTAAAGGTGATACTACTTTTGCTATTGGAGACATTCTTCGTATAAAAATTGGGGCTGAAGATGAGTGGATGAGAGTTTTGGATAATTCTAATGCCCCTATTTATGAAGTAGAAAGAGATTTAGCGGGGAGTTATACTTCCAATAATAATCCTATTTGGGGTAAAGGTTCCACAGTAGTAAATTATGGGCAATCTAATGATGGTGGTATTTTTATGACCGCTTCCGAAGATGATAGCCCTTATTTAGATATTTTAACTCATAGTGGTAGCCCTTGGTCTAGTATTTCGACTAAAGTTAGATTAGGTAATTTGAGTGGAATTACGGATAGTTTATATGGTGCTTTAAGTGGGTATGGTTTATATTCGGATAATGTATTTTTAAAAGGAAAATTATATGCTCCAGATATTAAGACCGCAATTAGTGGTGCAAGAATAGAACTAAATTCTAATGGTTTACTTGCTTATGATGATGAAGATAATAATTTATTTAGTATGTTATTAAATACTGTTAGTGGAGTTGGTGATAGCGGGGATTTAATAATAGGAAATGTAGATAGTGAAAATTATATAAAATGGGATAATTCCTCTGGATTATTAGTTATTAGAGGAGATTTTGGTATAGTTGGTGGTGGAAAAAATGTATTTAAACAATCATTAACTACAAGTGGTGAGGGAATACCGACTTCCGAAAATATAGGCGATATATGGATAAATAGTGATAATGATAAAATGTATAGGTCGGCTATGGTGGGTGCTACTTCTATTGCGGAAGGAGAATGGGAACTTATAAATACTGCCTTGTCGAGTGGTTGGGCTAGTGATGATGATATTACTTATATTAATGGAGGAAAAATTTATACTGGTTCCATTACTGCAGATAAAATAGATGTTGCTCAATTAGATGCTTTAACTATAGATACTGGTAGTTTAAATGTGGATGAAACTATTACTGTTGGGAGTGCGGGGAAAGTAGTTATTGATGGTGTTAATGAAGTTATTAAGGTTTATGATGCTAGTAATAATTTAAGAGTAGAATTAGGAAAATTATCATAATATGCCACCCGAATATGGAATAAGATTAACAAATTTAAATGGAAAAAAAACAATAATAAGACCAGAACATACTACCGTTATAGCATCTGGAACGGTTGCTATGCCTAGTGGGTTAAATGGTGATGGGACTTATGGTGTAGATATTGATTTACCTTACTCTAATATATCGGTAGATGATTTAGGAGTAATAGTTGTCCCACATTCTCCGAATAAAAATGTAATTTATACTAGATATTTAGATGATTCATCTAATGTAATTTATACTACTCATTATGTTGATAGTGGATATAATTATTATAATAGAAATGATAGTAATGGAGTTATGACTTCTTGGAGTCCAGGCAATAGAACTGCGAATGTTAAATCTACTTGGAACCCTATTTTGGGGTGTTATCCAATCGCTTTTTGGGATAAGATGGGAGCGACTACTTTTTCCAAAGTTCGATTATTTGGGGCAACTGCTTATTTAGTTAGAGATACAATTGATGATACTAATTTAGCTCTATTAGGTATAGCTTCAAATGTAGATGGGCTGGCTTTTTGGGGAGGATCTATTTCAAGTGTAATAGATAACGCTATAATTACATATCCTCCTGTTGCAGGAATAGGATGGGGACAATCTTCATATATTAATGGATGGAGTGGTAATGAATGGAAATCTTGTGTTATTACTGTTGATTTAGATTCTCCTAGAACAATAACACAAATAGATATAAACTATTTAGTAAATACACGGTTTTTAACATCTGGAGATGAAGCTGACGCTAGCTGTATGGTTGCGATTTGTGTTAATGGTGCTTGGTATGACATGTTATCTATATCTCAGTCGGGAAGCGTTGGAGCCTCTGCTACCACTAATTCTGTTTATGGTTGGTGGAGAAACGTTTCAAAAATTAGAGCATCAATAACTTGTCATACTCAATTAAATGGACATCATAATTCTGCAACCATTGCTGAGTTCTATGTAGGTGAATTAAAAGCTTGGGGTTCTAATGATACTGATGCAGATGAAAATAAATTGATTTATTCTATAGGTTCATCACAATTAGTAGATTATTTAGTAACTATGAGGAAATATAATTATTAATGAGTGAATATGGTCTTAGAGTATTAAATTCGGATGGAAGTAAAAATATATTAATTCCAAGTATTATTAGAATTATAGCTACTGGGACTTTAACTATGTCCAATTCTTTAGAGGCAGATAATACATATGGGGAGGATATTGATTTATCTTCTTATTTTGAAAGTGGTGAAAGTGATATAGATGTTTCTGAAATAGGAGTAATAGCTTATCCCACGAAAGTAAATTGGGGAGCTACTATTGCATCTATTAAAAATGGAACTTCTTATGCTTTTTCTTGGTATGCTTTAGATAGTTATACATATTACACAAAGAATGATACCACAGGAGTTATGTCAGTTTGGACTCCTGGGAATATGCTTATTAATACTAATAATAATTGGGATGCTTGTTGTAATGCTTTTCCATTAGCAGGTTGGGATTATCCTGTGGGTACTAGTAGAGTAAGTAAAGTTAGAATATGGGGGGCTATGTGTTACTTAGTGTATGATTATAGTGCTAGTCAAATGCAAGCGGTATTTTCTATAGGAAATAAAGGAGTTGAGAAAATAGATTATATTATTTTCTTAAAAAATCATTAATGTCATATGGATTGAAAGTAAAAGATGCTATCGGAACAACTTTATTGCTAACTGCAGATATGTCTCATATAATTGCATCTGGGAAAATCACTATGTCCAATTCTTTAGAGGGGGATAATACTTATGGAGAAGATGTAGATTTGCCTGGAGATGAAGCTTATGACGAAGATATGATTGGGGTTGCCTGTTATTCTTTCCGAGCTAATATTAATCTTTATATGCTTAACACCAACATATCAAGTGCTGGGTTTTATGATTCTTTTTTTATGAATACTTCTTATACTTTTTATACTCGCAACCCATCCACAGGAGTTATGTCAGTTTGGACTCCTGGGAGTGCTTCTATAAATGACCGAGATAGTGTGTTGTCGGCTTATCCCATTGCTTTTTGGGATAAAATGGGGAATACTACTTTTACTTCTGTTAGGATATTTGCTGCGACCGAATATTTAGTGTATGACCAAAGTGCTTCTTCATGGATATTAGTTTATTCTATAGGTAGCCAAGGAATTGAAAAAGTGGATTATGCGGTTTATATAAGAAATAATAAAGGATATTAAAATGAATACACCCAAAATAGAACAAATACAATGTTGTGATAATAAAATAAGTTTAATGAATGGTTGCAAAATTATTGAAATAAAAGTAGATAAAAAATATAGTAAAAATAATTTTGTAAATAGGTCATTAAATAAAAAGGAGAATAAAAATGTCAATTGAAATTAAAAAAATAAGTAATGCTTTATCAACTACCGATAAAATTAGCCAATTAAATGATATGTTATTGGCAATTTATGATAAAATATCCCAATTTAACTTTGATTTAAATGAGATTGATGCTCTTTATTCTTCTTTGGGATTAAGTAGAAAATATCTTCGTAATCAAGAATTAGGGCATACATTAGAGGATTATAGTGATTTTGTTCATTATAAAGCGGAAGTGGGGTATTCAATTTGGAAAATACAACCATCTAATTATTTATATTCCGATGAAAACCAACTTTATTTTGACGATAAAATCTTAACCAATATGAAAGAAGCTACATCGGAAACATCTACATTTGATAAAGTATTTTTAAATGATGGAGAAAGTGGTGGTAGTTTTATTGATAATACCACCGAGGCATCCACCGAAGAAGGCACTCCATTTGATTTAATGAATTCAACTACTGATTATCTTTATTTAGGATTAGATACTACTTTTAGTGGTGCTAAATTTGAGTTTTATAATAGAGGAATGGGTTATGATTTAGTAATAGAATATTATAGTTCCGAAAGTGGTAGTTGGAAAGAATTAACTATAAATGATAATAATTTAGATGATAATACTAATAATTTTGCTAGTGATGGTTTGATTAATTGGGATTTACCTATTGATTGGGATACTATTGAAATTAATGGTGAAACTAAATATTGGGTAAGAATATCTACAATTGATACTCCCACTACGATTGCTAAAGCTTATTATATAGTGCCTGGGAATAGTGTTGAAAGTTTACTTGCTTTGTCTAGTTCCGAGATTATGGATGAAAGTTGGAAATGGTGTTATTATAATGGTTATATATATTTAACCGTTAGGAATAGTGGGCAAAGTAATTATGAAGGTTTGGCTTATATTACCTCATCTAGTTCGGCTACTAATAAACAAAATTATTTTTGCTATAATCATACTTATAAAGCAAATTATTTATCATCTTTATGGGAGTCAGGTGGATAAATATTTGCTATTATTTTCTTTAAATCTACTTTTCTATCCATTATTGGGTCTTTAATATGAGGTTTATTTAAGATAGTTTCTATTCTTTCAATTAAATCAATATTACCTTTACTTTCTTTAACTCGTTCCAAGTAATCTTTTAAATAGTTTACTTGGGATGGGGTTAAAGATTTTAGTTTTTCAAAGAACTTAATAGATTTAGTTAATTTATTTCTTTTTAATTTAGTTATTTTAAACATTATTTTTCCTCCCTTTTTTTCCAAAACATACATTCATTAAAAGTATCAATAAATTCTTCGCAATCTCTATTATCTAAATGTAATACATTTAATCTTTCGGTGCAACTACAAGCCCCACCTGTTTCAAAAAATTTACAATTTAATGCTCTTTCTTGCTTGGGGGTCATTATTTCACTCCTTTCGGTATTGTTGTTAATTTAGATTTAATCATTTCTCTTAACTCATTTTGGTCGTAAATAGTAGTATCTATTTGCGACATCATTTTATCATAACTTATTTTAGGAAATATAGTTAAGTTAGATTTTGAACTTACATTATAAATATTACATTTATTCTCTCCTTTAAATACCTCGAATAATTTATTGACTTTATTGCTATCATGGTAAAACCCGATTTTACCTACCCCACGATGTTCTAATTTGCCTTGATACCAATGGCTAATATGTCTTGTATATGATTTTCCTTTTTTAATTAATACTCCTTTGTTTTTAACTTGTTTAATATCTACTATTTCTTTATCATCACTAATTTTGCCACCATCAAACCCCAGTAAAAATATATCCCCAATATTAAGCAAATAAATTGCCAATGATAATGCCCCTATACCTGATAAAAATGGATGATATAAACCACAATTTAAATCTCTTGCATAATGAATAGATGGTTTTAAGAATATTGTATTAGAGTATGGTTTAACTTGTAAATCTGGAACCGTTCTACCCACAATTAATGGTAAATCTTTAATTTCATTATAATAAGTCCTATAAAAGCTAATTGGGTCGGAAAATAAGGTAAATGTAGGATTGAAGAATTTAAATGCAAAATTTACTCCTATTACGAATTTATTTTCTATTTTTTGGAACAAACCATTATTAATACCTTCTTCAAGACTTTTACCACCTCCAAGAATTATACATTGATTTAAATTAGTCATTTTTATTTAAATACTCTGCTATTATATCTCCATGACAAGATAAAGGTTTACAAAAACAACCTAATATCTTGCCCTTAAGAGAGTGTATTTTCCTTTTAAATATTATATTTGTTTGTATCTGTTTATCAAACCATTCTTTATATTTTTTGATAACTTCTTCTCTATTTCCATCTATACCTATTTTAAAAGGATTTCCAAAATAATTAAATTTACCACCTCTTCCTATATACACATCATACTTTTCTTTTTTTATATTAACAACTTTAGTGGTCATTGTTGTGTACACCAAATACATCCTTTTTTAAGCCACCAAGCATCATTTGGGACTAATTTATGACAATTAGGACAAATAAGATGTAGTTTTAATTTATTAATATATTTTTTATTATTTTTAAATCTACTATAATTAGCTAATAATAGATATTGAATAGTTGTCATTATAATGGTAGTTTAAAATATTCATCAGATGTTAATGTTAATCTCGATAACAATTTATCAGATTCCATTTTGATAGTATAATAATTACATACAAAATAAAGGTATCGTTCTAATGTTTTTTTATCAATTTTAAGATTAGTTAAATGGTTATAAAGGTCTTTTTCTTTTCCATTTTTTCTTAATTGATAAACTAAATTATCATTATTACAAAAATGAAATCCCATAGTAGCGAATTTTTTATTTCTTATTAGCCCCTCAAAAATAGTAGTAGATGAAAACGAAGTATAATTATCAAAAATATTAAATAATGTTTCTAAACTTTCATTTACCATAACTACATTTTTACCTTTACAAAAATCAAAATCTTTTCTATTATGTTTTAAATAAAGTGGGTGAGGTTTAACTATAAATGTAGTATTAGGGTTATTATTAATTACTTGTTTAACATAAGTAGTATAATCTTTTATTTCGGGGTTAGTAAAATGTTTAACACTCATATCCCATAGCAATTGACCTAACAATACTATATATTTACCTTTAGGGTCAAGTTTATATTTAGTATAGAACTCGGTTTTAGAAATAGTATTAGGTTGAGGTTGCCTTGTAGTTAAAGGATAATCTATAATTGAATCGTCTTTAGGCATAGGAATAGAATTAACATATTTATAGATTTCATTATTTTTAGTATATTGACACCCCTCATAATCAAAAATAAGCTTACTATCACAAAACATCTCGGTGTTAATACTTTTTATACCCATTTCTTTACATACTCTTGCCATTATAGTGTTATATGGGTGCAATGGTTGGGAATTTATTACCATATCTATACTACAATCATTAATCATTTTCTTGCAATAATCATAAATTTCTTGCTCTTTTTCAGGTGGGCAAACAGGTATACAAACATTACCAACCGAGGGGAACATAAAACTATCTTTAAATTCTTTACCAAATGCTTTATAAGAGATAGTATTAGTATGGTCTACCGTAAATAAGTTAAATTCTTTATCTATCCATTTATTTTGGGCTATTACATGGCATCTTTCGGCTCTTATTCTACTTATTAATAAATTTTTCTTATTTATTCTTTCTACTATATTAGGCACACTTATTTTAGTAGATGGTGAATTAATAAGGGCTTCAAATTCTTGGTCTATTTTTTCTAATGGAATTTCTTTATTGCAATTATGGACGGGGTTAAAACAATTACAAAAAGGTTCAGGGGCTACATATTTAATATCATTTGAATTCATTCTTTCATAATCTACCCATAAATGTGGTGCTACATACCCACCAAATATGCAAAATGTTTTAGTTTGGGTTGCAATTCCTACCGCTACTAAAAAACTATGATAAGCTATTATTAAATCGGATAACGAAGCCAACCCAAGTATAGTTTCCATAGTAAGTTCACCTTTTTCAAATCTTTTATCTATACCTTTTAATTCTCCCATAAATTTTTCAATATTATCATTAGCTACGGAAATAAAATAATAATCTTTTTTATATTTATCTATTAAATATTGAAAATATTCTACTTTACCTACTCTCGCCGAATTTTTCCATTCTTCTCTAATACTTGGGCGTTTAATTAGGCATATTTTCTTTTTAGTATGAATTTTAGCTAATACTTTATGTGCTTCTTGCATCCATTCTTTTTTAATAGGTAAAGCCCAATCAATAGGTCTTTCGGTTAAGGTAGGTGCTATATTATTAAAACATTCACTCATACCAATGTTTAATTTTTGCCCTCGTTGGTAATGAAATTGTAGAGTATCTTCAATTATAGGCAGTTCGGCTTCATATTTATTGGCATATTTATTTATATGCCTATTAGATGTAGCTAATCTATTTAATCTAGGTTTGATAAATTTAACATTAGGAATACTATCAAATAATTGAGGAAATGGTGTTTTTAAATAGATAGTTTGGTAATGTTTAGATAGTTCTTTAACAAATGGAAACTGATAGATGCAGTCTCCGTATCCATAATAACCTGAGATGTAAGCTGATTTTTTCATTATAACGCCTCCAAGTAGTTAATGGCTAAATTTGCTTTAGTATTCCATTTTTTATTAATTATTTTTAGTTTTGGGGGTTGAGTTTCTATAGCTTTCATTAAAGTATTATACATATTATCGGTGTTGGCTTCTTTGAAAGTTAAAGATATATTTTCTATTTTTGTTCTATCTACAATAGCGTTTATTTTTTCTTGTTGATAAATATTTCCCGAAATATTAACTACAGGTGTTTTCCCAGATAAACATAATATAGTAGAATGATACCTCATACCTACATATCCATAACAAGCATGATGAAAACCCACTAAATTTTCGGGGCTTTTAAAAGTATATATTGGGAAATTATTTTTTGTTACTTTTTGAATTAATTCGGTTTCTCTTTGAAAATAATTAAAAATAGGGTTATATCCTTCTTTCTTTAATAATACCGCTAAATTATAAAATTCAGGTATTAAATTTGGTTGTATAAAACAAGATATATTTATTCCAATAGTTTTGGGTGGGAGGTCTATTTTATCTCCTTTTGAAGTAAAAGCATCATCTACTCCTAATTCTACTTTAGATAAATCTATTCCTATGCGTTGGAGTGCTTTATATCCATAGTTAAAATCTCTTGTAAAAATTTTATTTACTTTAGATAATCCCATAGCAATAAATTCTTCCATATATGCATTATTCATAGGAGTAAAACCTTGCCCTGATAGAATAATTATTTTGTTTAATCTACTTGCTAATATAATAGGAGTTAAATAAATATAAAGTGGAACTAAATTTCTTGTGTTTAATGTACCACTACCTGAAAAAAATAAAACATCCGACCATTCCAAAGCTTTACTTAGTTCGGGGAAATCATCTATTAATATTTTTGTTTTTAGTTCTTTAATATTTTCCGATGAATAATTATTATAAAATTTATGGCAAGAGGGTATTGTTTTACATTTACATAGTTCCCCAATGTAACTATCTCTACTTATTATTTTAATATTATTAAATCCTTTTTCTCTTAAAATACGAATGTTATTATATAATTGTAAATCATCCCCCCAATTATGAGAACCATATCCCCCCAATATTAATATTTTAGTATTTTTATTCATTAGTTTCTCCTATATTTTTTTACACACAAAATATGGTTTATCCGTAAATTTTTCTAGTAATAATTCAAAATTATTTTTTTTGAGTTGTTCTTTAATTTCAATTAATGATAAATGCCTCCAATGCCATTTATTTTTTATTGGGTCGGTATCTAAGGGAGTGGTGAATATTAAATATTTATTAGCAATCATGCCAAATAATTTAAATAATTTATCAGTATCTTTTATATGTTCTATGATTTCATGGGCAATAACTACATCATATTTTTGAGTTGGGTCTATTTCTAAACAATCTATACAAATAAATTGATTGTTTTTTCTTTTCCAATGTTGATTAGCAAAATCTATGGATTCTTTGCTATCATCAATTCCTACTACTGATTTGGCTTTCTCGGCTAAAATAGAAGCTCCTATACCACACCCCGAACCTAAATCTATAATAGTATCAGTGTTTTCAATATATTGTAAATCCGCTACATATCTACATAGCCACCACCAATTATTAGCTTTAGCATAACTATTCGTTACTACTCTTTCTTTAGAATATAGTCCCTTTTCTAATTTTTTATTTTGTTTGCCCATTATATACTCCTATATAATATTGTAGTGGTTTTCTTTTAATTAATCTACCTGCGTGAATAGTAGTTTCGTAATCAATCTTTTCATCAGGGTAACCTATTGCTATTATACCCATTAATTCATCAGTATTTTTTAATTTAAAATAATGTTTAATTTTATTGGCGGTTTTCCATTGTTCACTTAAATGAATAATACAAGTACCTAAACCTTTACTTTCCGCTAATAACATAATATTTTGCATTGCCATAGCACAATCTTGGTATGGAAGTTTGTCAAAAATTTCTTTTCTTACCCCTTTTAAATATGTGCAAATTGTTAAATCTGCGTAAACTAAAATAGCATTAGGAACTTGAGATAACCAAAATAATTTTGTTTTACCTAAAAAATCCATATCTTCTTTTTTATCAATAATTATAAATCTATAGCATTGTGTATTTGAACCACTTGGGGCATAAATACCTCCTTCAATTAAGTCCATAATATAATTTTTTTGAAGCACTATATTTTGAAATTTTCTTATACTTCTCCTATTTTTTATTAATTGTAATAATTTTTTATCATTCATTTTATTTCCTTTAATAAATTAGAAAGAATATTATTATTTCTTTCAAGATTAATTGATACCGCACTTGGGTAAGGATTAGTTTTAGAATAATCATTAATTAGTATTCTTTGGCAATGTGGTAAGCCCATTATTAATTTATTATATCTAATACCATAATTTTGGATTTGTAATAAGGTTAGTTCTTTATTGCTTTCTAATCTTGATGTGGTTATAACAATATATGCGAACCCACTATCATAAAGTTTATTAATTATATCTATATTTTCTTGTATAGGATTAGATTGCCCCCAAGTAGGTGCAATATGCCTACTTGAATTATATACTAATATTCCATCTAAATCAACGAAAATAGTCTTAAATTTAGAGGTATAATTAAGCCAATCTTCAAGTGTTCCCCAATCAATATAATTATTAGTTTCTTCAATCATAAATAAGTGCTTATCTAAAATCATTTTGTAGATAATATGAGATATATATAAGTTAGAATATTCTTTCAATTCTTCATAATAGTGTTTAAATTGGGTTACATCATCAAAATAATACCCTCCACAACAAAATAAATTGC
>Ga0172381_10007349_pt1 | contig 10914 bp, 9 predicted proteins | sample Leawel6488metaG_FD_119754 | JGI IMG/M metagenome (GOLD analysis project Ga0172381, IMG submission 119754) | Leachate microbial communities from a municipal landfill in Southern Ontario, Canada - Leachate well 64-88 metaG | ecosystem: Engineered > Solid waste > Landfill > Unclassified | place... | reverse complement strand
TAATGTTGGACTTTTAATTTACCAAGTATTCCATCAAAAAAGTTTTCCAACTTTTGCGCTTAGCCACCCATACAAAAAATGAGCATTAAAGCTCATTTTTTTTTGTGTTTAAAGAATTTAATTTTATTTAAGCTACGTTTCGTTTATCGTTCTGTTTAGGAGCAGAACAAAATACTAATATTACACCATTTTCGTCTTTGTAAACAGTTCCATCTGATTTTACAGAACTTTTTACAAATACTTTATTTTCTATTTTTACTTTATTACCGCTTTCTTTATCTAAATTTATAACATATTTTATTTTTGGATTTTCTAAATTAGGGTAATAACTTACTAAGATATCTTTATCTTTAAAAATTTCTTTTTTCCATTTAAAGTCACTAGTGATAAGTTTTCTGTTGATCATGGAAGCAAATTCTCCCGGAAAATTTTGTTTGAATTCATCAATGGCTTCAATAATTTGTTCTTTTGATAATTTTTTATCATCAATAAATTGTCCTTTTCCTTCAATATAGTTATAAACAGTTTGTTTTAATACAATTCTTTCAAACTCACTGTATTCCGGTTTTTCTTTTAATTCTTTTTTTGCGTCCTCTTCTTCTTCTCTCTTTTTTTCTTTTTTTTCTTCAATTTTAGTTTTTAAACCTAGAATATCGGTATTGTTTTCAAATGTTTCTTTTTTATTATTATAATCAATATCATCTTGTGTAGATAAATCGTCCTCAAATTCTTTAGAATAAGAATCTATAAAACCATTATCTGTTTGATTTTTGTCTTCTTCTATATCATAAATATCGGGGTTTTCAAAAACATCCAATACTTCAGAAATTTCGTCACGATTTTTTGAAATTAAATTTTCGTTTTTATGATTTGGTAACAATTTTTCAATTTTTTTTGTATCCCCATCTTTTAGAGGGTTTTTTCCTATAGTAGGATCATAATATTTATCAGCCATTATTTTTTGTAATTCTTCTTCATTTTCTTGTTTTTTCTTTTGTAATCTTTCTTCTTTAAATTTTTGCATTCCAGATAGATCTCCAAAAGTTGGTTTATTAGATATTTCGTTATTCATATTTTTTTGTTATTAATTATTAATTTTTTATATTTATTTAAATAATCTTGTAATTTATTTATATCATATTTTTTTATATTTGTCAATGGTTTTTATAATCATCCCGTATTTATTACTGTTTTATTATATATTAAATAAATACTTTTGCCAATTTTCTGGATTAAGTTTTTTGGGTTGTTTAGATTTTTTAATGGAATATTTACCGATAGAGATTCTTTTTAGTCTATTTAAACAGGCTCCACAACCAAGAAATTCTCCTAGGTCGTGAGCGATGGCTCTAATATAGGTTCCACTGGAACAATAAATTTCTAATTTAAGTTTAGGCCAGCTATAATTTAATATTTTAATATTATATATTTTTATTTTTTGTGCTTGTCTTTTTATTTCAATATTTTTTCTGGCTAAAACATATAATTTTTGTCCGTTTATTTTTTTAGCACTATACATCGGGGGAATTTGAGTTGTTGTTTTACTGATAATATTAAGTACTAATTTAATTTTTGTTAAAGAAATTTTTTTGCCTAGATACTTGTTAATAATTTTTCCGGTTTTATCATAACTATCCGTTTCTTTTCCTAAAATAACTTCGGTTTGATACTGTTTATCAAGTTTTACAAATTGGTTAATATTTTTAGTGGCCGGTCGACCGATAGCCACTATTAATAATCCGGAAGCAAAGGGATCAAGCGTTCCGGCGTGACCGATTTTTTTTATAGAAGTAATTTTTCGTAATTGATTAATTATATAATGAGAACTGGGTCCAATTGGTTTATTAATTAGAATAAAACCAAAAGCTTCTTTATTTTCCATATTTTTGTATTATATTAAAAGCATAACAGAAGTTTTAAAAAAAGACAAAATTGTGATAATATACATACAGGATTAAAATATTAATAATATAAATATGTCTGAAAGAAATATAAAAAAAAGCGATTTTGTTATTGCTTATTTTAGTATGGAAATAGCTTTGGAAAGTGATATTAAAACCTATGCTGGAGGTTTAGGAATACTGGCCGGAGATACATTAAAATCGGCGGCTGATATAAGATTAGAGATGGTGGGAGTAACATTATTAAATAATCAAGGATATTTTAAACAAAAAATAGATGAAGATGGCCATCAACAAGAATTGCCGGTTTCTTATAATTTTTCAAACTTAAAAAAATTAAAAAATAAAGTTTCTGTTAATATTGGTCAAGATAAAGTTTGGGTGGGTGTTTGGCAATATTTAATTACAAGTCACCAAGGTTATCAAATTCCAGTTTATCTTTTAGATACTAATATTTCAAAAAATAAAAGTGAATACAGAAACTTAACCGGTCGTTTATATAATTCTAATATTGAATATCGTTTAATGCAAGAAATTATTTTAGGTCGAGCCGGTGTAAAAATGTTAAAGTCTTTAGGTTATACTCCAGAAAAATTTCATATTAACGAGGGTCATGGAAGTTTTGTTACGGTGGAACTTTTTTTAAAAACTCAAGGAAAAAATAATCAAGAAAAAATTAAAAAAATTCAAAAAAAATGTGTTTTTACCACTCATACTCCTATTAAGGCCGGTCATGATGTTTTTTCAGTTGAACTAATTAAAAAGTATCAACCCGATTTTCCTTTTTATTTGCCAAATTTAATAAAAAACAACGAAGTAAATATGACTAACTTAGGGTTCTATTTTAGTGATTATATAAATGGCGTCGCCTTAAGTCATAAAATAGAGTCTAAAAAAATATTTCCTGATTATCCGATTAATTTTATAACCAACGGGGTTCATTCTCAAACTTGGACTTGTGATGAGTTTAAAAAAATTTATGATCAATATATTCCTAATTGGCGATATTCTAGTTTATCTTTAAGAAATGCCTTTAATATTCCATTAAAAGTTATTTGGAACGCTCATCAAACAGCTAAAAAGGAGTTAATTAAATATATTTATCTTAAACAAAAAATAAAATTAGATCCAAATATTTTTACAATTGGTTTTGCTCGAAGATTTACGGGATACAAAAGATCAAACTTATTGTTTTATGATATTAAAAAACTTTTAGATATTCATAATAAAGTCGGGAAAATTCAAATAATTTATGCCGGTAAAGCTCATCCAGATGATGTTGATGGTAAAAATATGATAAAAAATATTTATAAAATAAAAGAAAAATATAAAAAACAAATTAATATAATTTTTTTAGAAGGTTATGAAATAGATTTGGCTAAATTAATGGTGGCTGGAGTGGACATTTGGCTTAATACTCCTTTACCGCCCAATGAAGCTTCCGGCACCAGTGGTATGAAAGCGGCTCATAACGGGGTTCCTCATTTTAGTACTTTAGATGGTTGGTGGATTGAAGGATTAATAAACAAAAAAACCGGTTGGGCGATTGGACAGCGTCGTAAATATTTAGATATAAAAGAATTAAATAAAAAAGATGCTGAAAGTTTATACTATAAACTAGAAAATAAAATATTACCTCGTTATTATAATTTTCCAGAGAGATGGCAAGAAACGATGCGTTATACCATTGCCGTAAATGCTTCTTATTTTAATACCGAAAGAATGTTACAGCAATATATCCAAGCCGCTTATCTGTAATTTAAAAAGTGGAAAACTAAGCATTAATAGCCAATTAATTTCTTGTTGTATTATTTTTTTTATGCTATAATTAAATTGAGTTTATATAGGAATTGGTCGGTTCCTATCTCTATAAAAATAAATTTTTAATAATATGCCAGCAAAAGCAAAGAAAAAAGCAAAAAAGAAATAGTTTTTTCAATTAGAACGCCCCTATTCATTTAGGGGCGTTTTTGTTAGGGTTTATTAATTAATTTTATATTTTTTTGTTTTCTTTTCACAAAAATATAATTTAAAAACTAGTTTTATTTTTATAAAAAAGATAATTTAAAAATATTAATATTATTTTTTTATTTCTAATAATTTGATTCAAAAAATAAAAAATAGGTGATTAAAAAAAATAAAAAAATATTGACAAAAGTATTGTTGCATTATTTTTTTTATGTTATAATTAGATTGAGTTTATATAGGAATTGGTCGGTTCCTATTTCTAAGAAAAATAAATTTTCAAAAATATGCCTACAAAAAAGAAAAAAGTTGCTAAAAAACCGGTAGCTAAAAAGAAAGTTGCTAAAAAAGTTGTAAAGAAAGTTGCCAAGAAAGTTGTAAAAAAAGCAGCTCCTAAGAAAAAAACTGTAAAGAAGGTTGCTAAGAAAAAATAGTTTTTTCTTTTCTCTTCAAAACAAAAATGCCTCTATATATTTAGAGGCATTTTTGTTTTAATTGATTAATTATTATTTTTTTTATATAATGATTTATATAATAAAAATTAGTTATTAATTGATTAATTGAAATTTCCGCTCTTGGCGGTTTTGTATTTATAAAACATTATGTATTTGGAAAAACTAGAAATTCAAGGTTTTAAATCGTTCGCCAATAAAAATAAATTGGTTTTTTCTGGACTTTTAGCCAATAAAAAGAGGGGTATTACCGTAGTGGTCGGTCCTAATGGTTCAGGAAAATCTAATATTGCCGATTCTATCAGATGGGCTTTAGGTGAACAAAGTTCCAAACTTTTACGTAGTAAAAAAAGTGAAGACGTTATTTTTTCTGGTTCTGATAAAAAAGCTCGTTTAAATATGGCGGAAGTGTCTTTATTTTTTAACAATGAAGATAATAATATTTTAGATTTAAAAAATAATTCCGTTGATTTAAAAGAAAATCAAGGAAACGAGGAAGGTGATAATATTGACGCTTTATTAATGTCGCCTGAGATTATTTTAACTCGTCGTGTTTTTCGAGATGGTAATAGCGATTATTTTATAAATAACAATAAAGTTCGTTTAAGTGATGTCCAAATTTTTTTGGCTAAAGCTAATTTTGGACAAAAAACCTATAGTGTTATCGGTCAGGGAATGGTAGAAAACTTTTTAAATACCAGTCCGGCCGAAAGAAAAGTTTTTTTTGATGAAGCTACCGGGGTTAAACAGTATCAAATTAAAAGAGACTTGTCTTTAAATAAACTAGAAAACAGTCAAGAAAATTTATCAAAAGTCGAAATACTTTTAAATGAAATTGAACCGCGTTTAAAAAGTTTAACTCGACAAGTCGGTAAATTAAAAAAACGTCAATTTTTAGAAGAAGAATTATTAAAAAATCAATTAAATTATTATAGTAAGATTTGGCGAGAAATTAGCTTAAAATTGAATGATTTTAAGTTTAATATTAATAAAGATGAAAAAACCAAGTTAAAATTAGACGAACAATTGGAAAACAATAAAAGAAAATTAGACGAAATTAATCAAGGAGAAACAGTAGGAGAAGAATTTTATGAATTACAAAAAAGATTTCTATTTTTAAAGTCAGAACAAGAGCGAGCCACCAAACAATTAACTAAAATTTTATCATGGCAAGAGATAAAAAAAGAAGAAGGTGAAAAAAGCGATCAGGCCGTTTTTGATGCTTTAACTTCGGAAAAAAATGATTTAATAAAAGAAATTGAAGAATTTTCTAAAAAACTTGAAAATTTAAAAACTGATTTTTTTGATCAAACGGAATTAAAAACAACAGAAATAGAATTAAATAAGGTAGAACAAGATAATCAAAATCAACATCGGGAATTATCAAAAATTGAAGCTTGGATTGAAATTAAATTAGAAAAACAAGGTAAGTTTGATTTATCATTTTTAAATAATCGTCAAGCAGAATTAAAAAATATTATCAACAGTATAAAAAATGAAAGTGATTTATTAATTGACGTTATTAAACAAAAGGAGATTAAAGTTAATAATTTTAAAAAAATTAAAGAAGAAACTGAACAAGAAATTCTTAATTTAGAAAAAGAATTAAATAGAATAGTATTAGAGGAAAACCCTTCGGATGTTAAAAAAATTAATACAAGTTTACAAAATTTAATTGATAAAATTGATAAAAACATTGATTTAAATGACTTCTCTTTGTTTAAAAAGATAATTTTTGAAATTAAGTCCGAGATAAAAGGATTATTAAATTTTTCTTCCGGTGAAGATTATCAGTTTAAAATTAAAAACATTAATGACAAAATTGAAAAACTTAAACTTGAAGAGAAAAAAATAGGTTCTGAAATTATGGTTTATCAGATAGAATATAATTCTGATAAAAGCAAAAAAAATAATTTAGACCAAAGTTTAAATAATTCTAAGCGAGAACTGATTTCTATAGAAGAAAAAATTAAATTAAATCAAACCGATAATCAAATTGACGACAGTCATGATAAAAAAGATAAATTGGAACAGGAAATTAAAGAAACTGATAAAAAAATTAATGATCTTAAAAAACAAATAATTAATTTAAGATCAATCCAAAATGATTGGCAAGATAAAAAAGCAACGATACAAGAAGACTTACAAATAAAACAAAATAGATTAAATGAAATCAATAATAGATTAAATTTTATAAAATCAGACTCTATTAAAACTCAGTCACGATTAGAAGATTTAGAAACAGAAATAAAAAACAACGTTTTTTCATCGTCGGAAACAGTAACCCAGGTTAACTTTTTTGAAAAAGAAAGAGAATTTATAAAAAGATTTGAAATTGATAACAATAAAGAATTAGTCGTTTTACAAGCTAAAATAGATAATTTTAATGAAACTCAAGAGAATAAAAAACGAGAATTAATTGAATTACAGAAAAATATAAAAGAACTAGAGATTCAAATTAATTCCATTAATGATGATTTGAATAATAATAAAATAAATTTAACCAGAGAGGAAACCCGCTTGGAAGAATTAAATAATAATATTGAAAACGATAAATTAAGTTTAGAAAAAATTAAAAATTATCAAAGTCAAGATGATTTTGATATAAATATTGCTCGCGAAGAAATCAGTAGATTAAAAAATCAATTAGAACTGATAGGCGGTATTGATCCGGAAATTGAGAAGGAATATGAAGAAACTAAAAAAAGATTTGATTTTTTATTTGATCAAACCGAAGATTTAAATAAAACCATAAAATCACTAGAAAAAGTTATTATTGAATTAGATGCTTTGATAAAAGACCGATTTGAGTCAGAATTTAAGGTTATTTCTGAAAAATTTAATGAATATTTTAAAATTTTATTTAATGGCGGTAATGCTAAAATATTTCCGGTAAAAGATAATATTTCAGATGATGATGAAAAAACTGCTATTAATAATGAATCGGATAAAAGTCAAATTTCTAAAGAATTTCAGTCTTCTAAAAATATTAAAATAATAAAGCAATTAAAAAAACATAATGCTGTTGGTTTATCAGGAGTGGAAATTTCGGCTACCCCTCCGGGTAAAAAAATATCTTCTGTTAGTGTTTTATCAGGCGGAGAACGGGCCCTAACAGCTATTGCTTTAATCTGTGCTATTATTAGTGCTAATCCATCACCGTTTGTAGTTTTGGATGAGGTTGACGCAGCTTTAGATGAGGCAAATTCTGAAAGATTGGCTAAAATTTTAGATGATTTATCTAACCGAACTCAATTTATCGCCATTTCTCATAATCGAGCTACTATGAAAAAAGCCAATATTTTATATGGTATTACTATGCAAAACGATGGAGTAAGTAAATTATTAAGTGTAAAATTGGATGAATATAATTGCTAGTCCTTTTAGTTTTTAATATAAGCTATTTATTTTAAAATAGCTTTTATTTTTTTTAAATAATTGCTATAATAATAGTATAAAAAACGTAAATTTTATTTTTTATGAATAAAAAATTTTTTGTTATTTTTATACTTTTTGTTTTTTTAATGACCTCGGCTTTAGGTTGTAAAAAGAAAACAGTAGAAGAAAGCACTGATCCGATAGAACTTACTTATTGGCGGGTTTATGATGGCGAAGATGATTTTGATCAGATAATTCAAGCTTATAATACTCTTCATCCTTATATAACTATAAACTATAAAAAACTAAGATATGATGAATACGAAGAAGCGTTGTTAAACGCTTTTGCGGAAGATCGCGGTCCTGATATTTTTTCTATTCATAATACTTGGATGAAAAAATATGAATCAAAATTAGAACCGCTACCTAGCCAGACCTCAATGATTTATCAAGTGGAACAGGGAACTATAAAAAAAGAATTAGTTTCTGAAACTCGGACTTCTAATAGTATTACTCTTAAAGAATTAAAGCAAAATTTTGCCGATGTTGTTTATTCTGATGTTGTCTCAAATAATAAAATTTATGGTTTACCGTTATCAGTTGATACTTTAGCGATGTATTATAATCAAAGCTTATTTGATCAAGCCGGCATAGTAAGCGTTCCTAAATATTGGAACGCCGAATTTCAACAAACAGTAAAAAAATTAACCAAGCAAGATTCTAAGGGTAATATTACTCAATCGGGAGTAGCTTTAGGTGGTAGTACTAATATTGAAAGATATAGCGACATTTTGTCAGTTTTAATGATGCAAAATGGAGCTGATATGATGAGTGATAGTGGTCAAGTTTTATTTAATACCGTTCCGGCTAGTTTTACAAACAGTGACTATAATCCCGGATTAATGGCTTTAAATTTTTATACTGATTTTGCCAATCCGATTAAAGAAGTTTATTCTTGGAATAATACTTTAGATAATTCCACTAATGCTTTTGCCTCCGGTAAATTAGCTATTATGTTCGGTTATTCTTATCATTTAGAAACAATAAAAGCCTTGGCTCCAAAATTAAATTTTTTTGTAAGTTCTTTACCGCAAATAGAAGGAGTTGATACTCCGATTAATTTTGCTAATTATTGGGTTGAAGTAGTGTCAAAAAAGAGTCAACACACTAACGAAGCTTGGGATTTTGTTCAATTTTTAGCCAGTGCCGATCAAGTTACTTCTTATTTGGAAAAAACCAATAAACCGGCGGCTTTAAGATCTTTAATATCAAAACAAACATCAGACGACAATATTGGTGTTTTTGCCAATCAGACACTTACCTCTAAAAGTTGGTATAAAGGAAAAAATGCTACGTTAATGGAAAATTTTATAGCTCAAATGATAGATGAAGCTCTAAGCAAAACTACCGAAGAAACTATGTCGGTGATGAATTTGTATGCCAGTCGAATACAACAAACTGTTAATTAAAATATTTTTATGAAAAAAAATAAAATTATAATAACGTTTTTAGCAAGTTTTTGTTTTTTTATGATTAATGCCAATATGGTTTTAGCCACCACTACTTCTATTGTTCCTCGGGGAGATGGTTATTCTGACGGTAGCTATCAATTAAATGATTTATTGATGGTAGGAATAAATGTTAGTGATATAATTTTAGGAATAGTTGGTTCGCTTACGCTATTAATGTTTGTTTATGGAGGAGTTACTATGTTAATTTCTTCGGGCAATAGTGAACAAGTAACTAAAGCTAAAGGTATTTTAATGGCGGCTATTATCGGTTTAATTATTGTTTTTGCTAGTTATACTATAATAAAGTTTGTTATGGATTCGTTGGGGGTTAATAATTGGACTGGCAATACTTCAGCTATTACCCAGGCGCTTATTATTTTTAAAGTTTAGTTTAATTTTAATATTTTTATGTCAGATTTTGTAAAAAAACCGGTATCTTTAGAACAAGATTCTATTGGTAGTTATATTAAAAAAATTAGAGAAAAACGTGGAATAAAATTAGAAGAAGTGGTTGAAAATATTGATGTTAATATAAAGTATTTAACGGCGATTGAAAACGGAAATTATAAAGAATTGCCTAAAGGAATTTATAGTAAAATATTTTTTAAAAAATACATTAATTTTTTAGGTATAACGCATAAAAATATTGTAAATGATTTTGTTAAAGAACAAAATCGTAATCAAAATTTTGAGAGTAATATTTTTTTTAATAAAGTTGTTAATTGGAAAAACTTATTATCCTTACCTAAAGTTATTAGAAATTTTTTGATATTTTTTGCCATTATAATTTGTTTTGTTTATTTATTTCTGTATTTTAAAAATGTTTTTGCTCCGCCTTTTTTAAAAGTTAATTATCCTCAAGAAAATCAAACAATAACCGATTTTTTTGTAAATGTTTCAGGAAAAACCGAGCCGGAAAGTGAAGTAAAAATTAATGATCAATTAATATTAATTGATAACGATGGTAATTTTTCGGAAGATATTCATTTAAAATCCGGTGTTAACGCTATTACAGTTATTTCTCAAAAAAAACATAGTAAAGAAAATACCATAACTCGGCAAGTTTTAGTGGAAACTTCTAAATAATTAAAAATAAAAATTATGCCAGCCAGCAATAAAAACAACTTATTAAATGTTGATCTTTTAATTGATAAAATAGTTATAAGTAATAATGATAAAATAGCTGATTTAGGTTGTGGTAGTTTTGGCTATTTTGTTTTTCCTTTGGCTAAAAAAATAGGTAAACATGGTAAGGTCTATGCGGTTGATATTATAAAAAATAATTTAGAATCAATAAAAAACATGGCTAGAACCGATAATTTAACCCAAATTGAAACGATTTGGAGTAATTTGGAGGTTTATAACGGAACTAAAATACCAAGTGAATCATTGGATGCCGTTTTGTTAGTTGGGCTTTTACATCAATCAGATAAACATCTTGATATTTTAAAAGAATCTGTTAGAATGTTAAAAACCGGAGGACGATTATTAATTGTAGAATGGAATGAAGATGATTTTGTTTTTGGTAATAGAGACGTTAAACGTATTAGCCAAAATAAAATTAAAGAAGATTTAGCTCAGTTTTCATTAACTATGCAAGAAGAGTTTGTGGCCGGTGAGTATCATTATGGGTTATTATTAATAAAAAATTAAAATAAAAAATATATGTTGAATTTATTAACTTTAAATTATTGGTTTGATTTAAGT
>Ga0172381_10007348_pt1 | contig 10914 bp, 21 predicted proteins | sample Leawel6488metaG_FD_119754 | JGI IMG/M metagenome (GOLD analysis project Ga0172381, IMG submission 119754) | Leachate microbial communities from a municipal landfill in Southern Ontario, Canada - Leachate well 64-88 metaG | ecosystem: Engineered > Solid waste > Landfill > Unclassified | place... | reverse complement strand
TAACCGGTGCATTGGAATTGAAAAACGAGGAGGTGATAATAAAACTTGATGTACACTCTTAACCCCCGCGGCATGGGTATTCATCCAAATGTTGTTGTGGTCGGATGCGGCGGTACCGGAGGCTTTGTCGCCGAAGGCCTTTGCAGGATCCTGGCCAGGACTGAGATGTCCTTGGTACTGGTGGATTATAAAACAGTACGGCCTCATAACCTCCGCCGGCAGCATTTCTATGATGAAGACCTTGGTAAATTCAAATCGAAAGTTATGGCTGAACGCCTTACCAGGCACTTCGGCCGCACTATCGGATATTGTACCCTGCCCTACCGGTCCAGAATGATTGATAGTGAATTCGGTGAGAACATGGCCACTCTAGTCGACCATGGAATAATTATCGGATGTGTGGACGGACCAGAAGGACGCCGCGCGATCGCTGATAATTTCATGCCCGGCAACTGGTGGATTGACGCCGGCAATAGCTATTCCTCCGGGCAGGTGTTGATTGGGAACGCGAGCCAGAAGGACTTTCTAAAAGGTTCATTCAACAATCTGGAAAACATCGTCTCCTGGTTACCGCTTCCCTCGATGCAGATTCCCAGCTTATTGGCCCCGCCTTCAGTGCCCCAGGCAGCGCGCCAGGACTGCGACGAGGCAATAGATAATTTTGACCAGAGCTCCGTCATCAACCTGGCCATGGCAACGCTGGTACTGGAATTCTTTGAACAGCTTATCGGCGGTACTCTAATGAACAGTGGCGCCTACATCGATTTAAGCGCCATGACTCTGATCAGGGTACCGGCAGAACCTGAAACAATCGCTCGCATGTGTGGGTTAGAGGTCGATACCCTCTTAAAATATCCCCTATTACAGGAAAACAAATAACAAGTCACTAAAAGGAGGTTAGCTCATGGTAGAAACCGAAGAAACCCCGGGCACTGACCAAATACCGTCCAGCGAATCATTACCGCCGTTTCCGGAGGCAGAAAATCCCCCGCCAGTTGACCAGGTGCAAGAACCCGCAGCGCCGCCTAAAAAATCCGATGAGTTGAAGATCATCATTATCATGAAAGACTCATACTTCATTCTGGGCGTACAGGCCCCGGACTGCGACCCTGTATCAGAACACTTCACCGGTGACCTGCCGGCAGCCATCCAGCGAATACCGGACCTGGTAGCCAGGGCAAGGTTACAGTGGGAAACGAGCCGGCTTTACCCGAAAGCCGAACTTCCGGAGCCGCCGCCCGCGCCGGCATCGGCATCATCGCCGTCCCGGTCCCCCGCGGCGACAAAACCGAATGTCCCGAAAGCTCAACAGCCGTTCTTTTAGCGGCCGGCAAATATGTGATAGAAAGGAGGTGATGTAAAAGCAACATCTAAAAAGGAAGGTTATACGCAAAATAGATACCTTACAATAAAGTCGAAAGGAAAAACAGTAGTATGCAAATCCAAGTTGCAAAGCTAAGAGATGGGTTGGGCCTACTCAAGAATGTGGTACCCCGGAAACCCACCCTTGACATCCTCAAAAATGTCTGCCTGGGGAATGGCGAAATACGCGCCACCGACCTTGAAACTACCGTCGTCATTCCTTTTCCGGAAGCTGACACTCCCTGCCTGCTGCCGTATAATATCATTCTAAAAATGCTCCAGTATACCAATGGTGGCGAATACCTTACTATCACTCCGGAAGACAAAAATGTTGCCCTTGAGTGGTCGGAGGGCCGGACGAGTCTTAATGTCGAAGACGTAAATGAATACCCTGCCCTGCAGGAATTCAAAGAAGTCGTCGGCGCCGACCTTGACAGCGATGCCCTGGTTGCCGCCATGATGTCGGTGCTGCTGTACGCCGCAACCGAAGATTCCCGGCCGGTCCTGCAAGGAGTGATACTGAAACTGGGAGACCCGTTCCATGTGATGGCCGGTGATGGATTCAGATTGGCGTACCAAATACTGCCGCTGACTTTCCCTGAAGAAAAAATCACCGTAGTGCCGATTGGAACTACCAAGGCATTCGCCCATATCTGGGAGAAAACGCCTCGCGTTGCCCGGGCTACCGATTCCCTCGTAGCTAATATAACCGCCAAGAAACCGGTACACCTTTCCTTTAATGATACCCTGGGGATAAGGTTCACCTTCGACAAGATGGCGACGATCTACGCCAAAACCATTGACGGCAACCCGCCTGAATTCTTGAAGTTGATACCGGAAGAGGAACCGGTATTTAGGTCCCACTTCATGGCCAATGACCTGCAGGTGGCCGCGCAGCGCGCAGGCAATATCGCCTCAAGGACCTCGAATGTACTACGCATGCTCTTTGATGAAGGGAAGGTGATAGTTGAGGCGATTGCCGACGAACAGGAGATACAGTCGACTGTAAGAACCTTCAATTCTACCGGCGAACCCTACAAGCTGGGGTTGAATAACCTTTATCTCCTCGACTATCTGAACGGAAAAACCGGCGTGGTGAAAATCGAGTGCCACGGAGATGGCCATCCGGTAATATTCCAGTGCCAGAATACACCGCGGGTAATAATCATGCCCATGAATGTGAATTGGGACGGAACCCCGCCGGAAGACGAGACTCCGGCAGACGAAGACGCCGCGGCGGATGAATCCGCCCAGAATCCGGAAGAGACGGAGACGGAATCCGACACTCCGGAAGACGAGACAGCCGAGACGGAGCCGGAGCCGGTCGAAGAAGAGGTAAACCCGGAGGTCTCCCAGGAAGAAGAGCCGGCAGCGGTCACGGCAGCCGCTGAACCGAAGAAACCAAAAGGCAAAAGGAAAAAGGCCTGACCAAAAGGAGGGCTGGGGGAGATCTCCCCAGCCCTCCGGCAAGGAAGTGAACTTTGGCAAATACAAGAACTCAAACCCCCTCATGGATAAAAGACCTTGTGGGCGTCTTCTGTGATCCTATGGTAGTCATGCCCGGAGGATGGGCTGAATCTCTCCCCAAATGGATTCATGAGGCCATCACCATGGAGCGGCTTATAGAGGAAATGAAAGCTATTAAAACCGGCTACCATACTGCGACCGACGCGGAAGTGGTTGCCTATCTTTTTACTGCTGGCCTTGTGGCGCCGCTAAACTACGAATTTACAAACATTTACGTCTATCTTGTCCGCAAGGTGATGGATAATCACAAACCTTTCGGTAACGACCTCAATTTCCCCAAGGACATGATTATTAAAGAGCTTACCAATTACGAACAGCACGAACTGGACCAGATCAAGAAGGACATTTATAATCGGAGAATCAGCGGCCGGAGAGGAACCCATTATGGGCCAAAAACCGACGATGAAGCCGAGCAAAAAGCCAAGCTCCCAACCGCCACTCAGCCTGGCTTTGACCTCGGGGACACCGAAGAATAAAAAGGGCGCTGGGGGTATTGACAAAACGGGTATTACTGGGTATACTAATAGTATTATGAATACTAAAATAGGAACCCCCGTAGAAACCGGAAAGTACCCCCAGCAGCTCAAGCGCCCCAATGTACAGCTTTGGAGACAGATCAAGGCAGCCGCGGCATTGACCGGCCAGTCAATGACCGAGTGGGTAGAGGAGACCTGCGCCAAGCGGCTAGCCGAAGAAGCTCAATCCAAAGAGAAAGGCGAAGGAAAATAACAAATGCCCAACTATAACATGGAGGTAACCTACAGATACCCCGTGAGCGCGGTCAATCCGAAAGACGCCTTGGATACCATCCCCCAGACAATAAAATTAAGGTACATCGGCGTCATGGCCACGGGCGATGCCAAAATAGTGGAAGCCGCCACCGGCAAGGTCGTACTGACGGCCAAGTTGGTAGAAAAAGCCGAAAAAATGGAGGTGGAATGCTCACCGTAAAAATCGAAGCCAAAATAGATGATGGGTTTCGCCTCGAACTCCTAGAGGACATTGACGAGACTCCTAGAAAGTACACAGTACACAGCATCCATCCCACCGGCGTAACTACACCCGGATGTGCCCCGACAACCCTCGCCGACGCTTTCCTGCTCTTCACGAAATTACTGGCCGGGCATGTCTTCCGGTCGGCGGACCAGGCCGAAGAAGCACGCCAGGTCATTTCAGCTCGGCGCCCACAATCATAACCAAACAGTATTTGTATACCGTACGCTATTGCTATGATAGAACTTAAAGGCGATGAGTTAAGGCATTTTGTAAAAACCGCCACATGGGAAGAAATACTTGAATACTGGAAGCAAGTATCCGCACCCAAATACGGTTACAAAGAATTAAGAGACGGGAAAACAGGCAAATTAATAGCCAAAATAGCATCCGCCAGGGGAGAGGATAGCAAATAGCCCGCCTGAATCTAAAAAAGGTGGGTAGAAAAGGTAGAGACAGTTTATGAATATAGCAGATACCCTTATACCGAAAGATGGGAAGCATAAGGATGAAGATGTTGTAGTGGTAGAAATTATTAAACCAGGCGTCAATAAGTGCCTGACGCTTGAGGGAGATTATCATTACTACGATGATGAGGGATTTGGTATTCATCAAGTGTTATCATCCAGAAGACCATATATGCCCAATGTATTTGATAGTTGGCATGATGATACTTACAGGGGAAGTGGCCCCTGCTAAATAACCATCAGGATTTGATATGAGGACTAAGAGAGATACCGCTATTATTGCCTTTAAGAAGTGCCCCCGCTGCGAGGGAACTGGTAGAATCCCTTGCACCGGGAATGAATATAATCAACAGCGGTCTATTGAATGGGCTAATAGTTTACACGGCAAAATAGTGAGTGTCCCCTTTCTCGTTTCTAACGACCCTGAAAAATGGTCAGCAGTACCAGGATTAGCTATAAGTCACATCGGCCCCGGAGGATGGGGAAATGCCCGGATATATGTTTCCATTGACAGGGGTTTGAATTGGGGTGGGTTCAGGCCCGTTCCTGTGCCAGGTTCCGGGTACGATGAGGAACATGATTTGATAAAAGGCCGGAGGATTTACTACATCGACAAAGGATACCGGCAGCATGATGAAGTCGAAATTATAAAATTAGAGAACGAAGTGCCGTCGCTAAACGAAATAAGGCAACTGGCACTTAAATAAGGTTCAATTATTGGAGGGAGGAAATCATGGGACGTTGGACACAGAGAAAACGATTAGTAGTAATGAGAAGGACGAAAGCGGCAATGCTTAATAAGAAAACTATCTTGGGGATGGAATACCCCTTTAAAGAGTGTGGTAGGCCGGAGCTTTATAAGTTAGGACGTTGTCTCGAATGCTCTGTGAGAGAATATTGTGAATCTCCTGAAAAGGTAAAATAACTTAACTGTGAGGTTGAAAGATGAATAATAAAGACCATGATCTAGCTGAACAAATCGCCGAGATGCAAGCCGAGGGTAAAAAAGTCGTTTTGGTTGTGGGGGAATCACAGCAAATCCAAAGATTGGTCGAGCGGCTCGGCAAAGACGCCGAAATTGTTACGCCGTTAGAACTTGCGGACAAGGTATTTGAAATAAAACCACTTTTAACCCAGCCGGACATTGAACCGTTACCACCCAAAGATAAACAATACTGGAAACCGCAGTACCGGCGCACTTTTAAGAAATAAGCTTCAGACAGTATCCCGATACTATACGAGAGGAGTCCAATGGCGAACGAAAATCAGACTTCCTATTTTGGGAAGACCCAGACAGGCGTGCCCCCTTTTCTCATGGCCATCCGGAGGATCTACATCAATAGCGCCCCCGAATTCCAACGGGTCTTCGGCCGCAAGTTATTCGACTTTTGGGATAACATCACCGGCTTTGACGTAATCAAGTTTGACGAGCAAGTAATCAAACCTCCGGAGGGGATATCCACAAAGGACGCTATCGAAAAACAATACGGGGTAAATGCTGTTGCCTTAGTCTACAAATTATGGGGCAGCCCCAGCCTGGTATTGAAGAAACCGCCTGATGATGGGACCGTGGGATGTGACGGTTGCGGATACCTGAAAGTCAACCGCTGCCGGCTTTGGGAGGTAAAGGTCGACGATCCCTATAATTCCCACTGTGAGAGCTGGCGTAATCCCAGAGAGGTTTAAAAAAAACGAGGAGGAACCATGCCAGAGCAGACCGTATGTGATAAAGCCTGCCGGATACTACACGATACCAATGATGGGAATGATCTCTCCCCAGGCCACCTATGGCTTGTCCAAGAGATGGTCAACGACGGCCTCAATGAAAAAGGAAAAGAGGCTTTCGAGAAACTCTATCAATCGGTATTATCAGGCTACACAAAGCCTTTCTTCCACGACATAGAACATCTAACAATTAATCATGTGGGCTATGTCTTTTGGAAAGGTAAAGAGGTCGAACATTATAACCCCGGGTGGAGTAATTCAGACGAGGGCAAGAAAGCGGCTGAGGACTTGGCCGCCCGCTGCCGGCACCTTGAAACAATCGGTGTGGAGGTATCAACTCATAACGTAATCTGGGCCTGGGAGAAATATGCTCCCGCAGTAGTTAAAAAATAAGGAGGAACCCGTATGAAAAGAACATGGACAGAAGTTGGGAAAAAGTACACAGCAGGCAAGGAAAAAGAACTGGGCGAGATGTTTGCCCGGATGCCCTGGCAAGAAATACCCTGCAGCATGGGTATGGCGCCCGGAGAGGGAATAAAGGCCGCCATTAAACAGCTCAACATACCTAAACCCTCCCACGTTGCCTCTTCCCACGAACTCGCGCCGTACGGCTTACTGGGCGTCCGGGGGCATTACAAAGATGGGATGGCGGAAGTCTTCATGGTCGACACCGGTACCGGCATTGATCCGATTGCGAGTGATTTCTACACCGCGGAAGAAGAAAAGGAAATAGTCGAAAAATGCCGTGCGGTCAAAAAGATATTCTTCCAGGATGACGGCCAGGATATCCTCCGGTGGAGTATCAATAAGGATAACGTCGTGGTCGACTGCAATATGCAGGGATGGGTGTGGAATGGTGCTCAAATATATATGACCGTCCGGTCCGAAGACCCTTTCGACATACAGCCGGGCGATAAGCTGTATTTCTATAATAAGGCGGGGGTAATTCTCCAGTTCATCCACCTGGTAGAAAAGGTCGAAGTTATCCCCGAGGAGAAACCTCATGGCTAGATGTTCATACTATGACCCTCCGTCCGGTGCCCCAGATTATGTCCCTGGAAAAAGCAAGCCCTGCGAGAAGCCCGCGGAAGTGAAGCTCATAACTGATACCGGTGATGAATGTCCCGGGTCTTACTACTGTAAAAAACACGCGGATGAGATCATCACCGAGTATAAAGAAAAGCTCGACATAGTTTGGACTTCCCGGCCGCTGAAAGACTACGAGAAGTAGGAGCCTCCATGAAAGAACCTTTAACAGATAGACGATTAGACAAAACCTATTCCAACGCTCTAAAAGACTGGAAACCTGAAGAACTCGAAATACTAGCCACAGAGTACGGACGGATGCCGGCAGTGGAGCTGGGGAAGAAACTCGGCCGATCTCCCAATGCCCTTAAAGTGGTTTCTTACCGCAAGCTCGAAGGCCTTAACCAGCGAAGTAATATCTATACCGCTCGAGCCGTCGCTTCTATATTGGGGATAGCCTGCTCTAAAACAATCGTCCAATGGATGAATAAAGGATATATCAAAGGCCAAAGAGCTTCCTTTGCCTATGGAGCTACCCTGTGCTGGAGATTCGAGTATGATGATATCTTACAATGTATCAAAACCAGGCCTTGGCTTTGTAATCTGGATAAGATGGAACAAAGCTACTTCCGGGCCGTAGTTCTCCAAGAATATGAAAGAGATCCCTGGTATAACACCCGTGAAGCCGCAGCCTTCTTTGGCCGTATTGACATCAATGTTATACACCGCTACATCGCCCGCGGCTGGCTGGAGGCATTTAGGCTCCCTGTTACCGGTAAACACGGACATGGCTGCTGGGGATGGGGGATCAGGAAAAGCTCGATTGACGCTATGCTGGCCAAGGATCCGCGGGCGGCGCACCGCCGGCATACACTAAAAGAATCAAGACGGCGTAATAAGGAAATAAAAGGACAGTACTAGACTACTGTCGAGAGGAGTAGATTAATGCCGACTCATAAACTGCCGGAGGTCAAAGGCTATACCTTTGACGAGAGGCTGGGGGAATTCCGGAAGTATGTCCTGGGGGTCCTCCCGGAACACATCCCAATAGAAAGCCCAAAAGGGCAGGAACTGCTCAAAGAAATGGCCTTCATGACCACGGAAAAGGAATACACGCTAATCATCGGGCAGTGCGGTACCTGCGCGTTTGCCCGGGATTTCGGCATGACAGATCCCCCCGATGGGCATCATAATAACGTCCAATGTGTTTCAGAAGCCCATGCTAAATATCTTGATACCAGGCGAAACCCCCAAGACTCTACCGATGAAACTTTCAACCAAAACCAAAAAGAGCTTGAGCTTTACGGCTTTATGCAGCTGATCAGGATTGAAGCACTGGCCGAAACTTCTTTCCACTGCCCCAGTTGGGAACCAAGTGACCTCTGGCGTGTGAGGAACTTAAGCCGCCAAAATAAAATTTAGCCTGAGGGGTATTGACAAATCCATAATAACGCTATAATATAACAGTGTAAAATACGTAATACATAGAACATATGTAAGCATTTTCACCCAGAGAAGATTTCAGGAGATAATAACGCGAGTGAACAAACCATTAGAAAATTGAAAAGGCCACGGAGGCGAAGCCGCAGCCTTTTCGGTCGAGGAGCCCAACATGGTCGAGATCTGTCGAACACTACAATCAAATAGTAACACAGGCTCTTACAGCCGTCAAGTACTTTTCTCAAGAAATGTTCCCGGGGGAAAACTGTATCTAAAAAATAAATTGGAGGAGCTTTAATGCCCGAGACAAAAGATAAATTTGAAGGATGGGGAATACTCGAGCTGATGGGACACCGGCGCCTGGCCGGGAAACTTTCGGAGCAGGTCATAGCCGGGGGAAATTTTATAAGGATAGACATCCCCGGGGAAAAACTAGGGCAACTTACAACTCAGTTCTATTCACCTAATGCCGTTTATTGTATTTCACCAACCTCCCAAGAAGTCGCACAGTCTGTCTCTAAAGCTAATCTGGTAGAGATTGTCCATCCTTGGGAATTACCTCCACAATTACCGCCAGCGAAATCATGGGTTGCAGGTGAACCCGAACCTGAAGAATGATAGTTATATTACGGGGCCCCGTAAGACCCCCTTGTTATGGGATAGCTAGTCTATCGGCTCCAGGGGTGCGGGTGAAAGAGGTAGTAATAAAAAGGCTACCCTCCCCGTCGATTAAATACAGTACTTAGATACTGTGGAGGCTAACATGACAGTCCAAGAATTCATCGCTGAATTATCCAAAGTTAAGGAGGAGACCGCGTGAAAGCCAATGTCTTTTGCAATAAATGTGGGGAGAGACTCAAACAGCCTGAAGGATATCCGAAGCAAGTAGGATTCTACCGGCATTCCGGAAAGCCTAAAGAGATTACTTTTCTTGTCTGCCCTAATAGGAAATGGTATAACGGGCATGATAAATTGAAGTTTATAACAAATCCCAGGGAATTTGCCGCTCCCTATGAGCTTTATAGGCCAGACTGGGTTCAATCTGATTAACTGAACGGATAAAAAAACGAGGAGGAAACATGGCACTACAACCCAAAGACTTAAGACGAATCTCACAGGCACTAATGCTCTTGGAGATCGTCGCCCGGGGGATATCCCTGGATGAGCTCGCCGAGCTGTCACTATTGGAAGACAGCGGCCAGCGGATTGCCGCGGAGAAATTGACACCCTTCATCGGGTACAAATCGACGGAAGACACTGTGACCGTCATCAATGCTCTGGCCACTTTCAAGCACAGGGTAAAGGATATCGAGGTCTTCCAGGAACAACCTAAGCCGCAGCCAGGACGTGATACTGGCGCTGGGTGGGGCCCCAATGGTAATATCCCATAGACAGTATGACCATACTGAATGGTGGCTACATGAAAGACGATCTCCTTAAAGTAGAAATTCTCCCTGGTGTAAGTTTCTCTACGGTCTTTAACTTTCAGGACTGGGAGGCAGTTTTCTGTTGGTCGTCTCCTACTTCTTTAAAGAACATCACCTGGGACACATGGCTCACGTTCAGGCTCCGCTGGCCCTTTATAAAGCTGGTATGTTTTTTTATTGATATAGAAAATAATCTATTCTATCCCGCGGAAGGGAGCTGGTTAGATAAGCAGATCAAAAAAGATAATTTGACAAAATGACTATACTATATTGGTAGTAAGGAGGAGCTCGAAATGGACAAAAAAGCAATCCCAGAATACATGACTACGGGCAGAGTGGCGAGGATGTGTGGTGTCAGCAAAGTCACTGTATTGAGGTGGATTAAAAAGGGCGATCTTGTAGCCTTCCAACTGCCCGGCGGACAAAACCGTATTGCGGCAGAGGATTTTCTAAACTTCGCAACCAAAAACAAAATACCGGTAAAATAATACTCAAAAAAAAGAAAGAAAGAGGAGCATCAAAATGGCGAAACAAATGAAAAAACAGAACACAAGGCTAACGTCCAAGGACATAGCCGCTTACTGTCAGGTAAGCAAAAGCACGGTACTGGAATGGATAAAGAGCAACCGGCTCAAAGCTTTCCGGCTGCCCTCCGGGCATTACCGGATTGACAAAGAGGATTTCAGAGCCTTCCTGATCAGGTGGGACATGCCCGTCCGGGGCTGGCCCTTCATCGAGGCCTAACACAAACCTATTAATTTGAGGGGAGCCTAATATGCAAACAGAACATGTACACATCGAGAATATAACGAACACGGCGCCCGGCGTAGATATCGGTACCTGCTCATGTGGCCAGCTCATCAGGTACACATACGATAAATCATCCGGCAAAAGAATAGCTCACATAATTAAGCTGGGGAGAATAGACGGGAAAATTATACTTCCCG
>Ga0172381_10007347_pt1 | contig 10914 bp, 17 predicted proteins | sample Leawel6488metaG_FD_119754 | JGI IMG/M metagenome (GOLD analysis project Ga0172381, IMG submission 119754) | Leachate microbial communities from a municipal landfill in Southern Ontario, Canada - Leachate well 64-88 metaG | ecosystem: Engineered > Solid waste > Landfill > Unclassified | place... | reverse complement strand
GGCCTCATCAATCACTAATAAATTCAAGCTCTTCCCTCTTAGGGTCTTTTCAGGAGCATTTGGATTTACAGTTGCTACATGTAATTTAGAACCATTTGTTATAATAAAACTCTGTTCTGATTTTTTATCAAAACATCCTCCTTCTCTTCCCTTTTTAGGAGTTATCCATGAAGGAAATTTTTCAATCATATTTCTTATTGATCTTGAAAAATCTGTCGCTTCTCTAGAGTCCTTGCTGATGACGCCTATCGTAATATTATCGAAGAAATTTAATAACCATGCGCAATATGCTTGTGTAGTTGTTGATATTCCTGTCTGTCTTGTTTTCAAACATAATACATATTTTTCTTCTATAATCATTTTTACGTATTCTAATTGTTTTTTATATGGACTAAATAATACATCTCCACCTGCAACTTCTAGATAAACATATTTTCTAGCAAAATATTCAAAATCATTTTTACATTTTATATATTCTTCTATTTGTTGTTCAATTTTATCTTTAGTTTTTTGTTTCATCTATTTCCTTTATCAAGCTTTCTAATTTTTCTTTAACTTCTTCTAATGTAGGAAATTTATCATACATTGAAACTCTATAAAATTTCCAACCTTCACCTTCAATTCTTTTTTGTCTATAATTGTGATATTCAATGGCTTCAGGAGAATTGAAATGATAATAACCATCAAATTCTATGGCAATTTTATACTCAGGTATTGCTACATCTACCTCATAATTAAAAATCACATATTGAAATTTACATTCTGAATATAATTCTTTTACCAAATTTCTAAGTTTAATTTCATCTTTAGAAATTTTTGTAATGAAAGATCTTATATATCTTCCTCCATCATTAAGCATCCATTCAGTATGAGTTTTAAATCCCATACATGGAAAAGTATGCATATATCTAGCACCACCATTTAACATCCTCTGCCTAGATTTTTCAGCTGCTATTCTCATTTTTTCTGGATCTCTTGGAAAGGAATTTAATCGTTTTGCTTCTCCATTTTTAAGCCTAATACTATTAAATTGTTTACAATAATCAGTTTGATTTTTACCCAACATTCCTGAGGGTTTTCCTTTTTTATCTTTGCTTACTTTCTTTTTAAATTCCTCTGTCCTCACTTTTCCTGTATTTGAAATGGATATTCTTTTCTTTTTTGCTGGACAATAATTATCTAATTCAGAACAACAAACTTTCCCATTCTTAAATCTATATTTAGCCAGTTGCCCGCAACCATAATCACAAAGTTTATTTTCTGCATTCTCAAAAGGTTCTGATATTTTTCCCTTTAAGTTACCATTTTTATTTTTTATTCTTTGTCCTTCACATTTTGGGTATGAATCCTCGCAACAATATTTTCCATTCTTAAATCTATATTTTGCTAATTTATTGCATCCATAATCACATAAAATCTCAGTATTATTTTCTAGTTCAAAAAAAGTATTTTTGGTTTTTTGTAGTTTTTTAATTGTTTCATTGCACCCAGATGCTATTTTTTCACAACAATATTTTCCATTTCTAAAACTATATTTAGCTAACTTTCCACAACCATATGAACATAAAATATCATCATTTTCAACTAGTTCAATTGGCCATTTACTTAATTTTCTGCCTTCCTGAATTTTTCTGATATTTTCTTCTGTTAAATGGGATCCTTTCTTTTTTGTTGTTTTTCCTCTTCTATTATTACCAGTAGTTTCTTTAACATATGTACAAGCGGATATTGTTTCTGAACAACAAACTTTTCCATTTTTAAATTTGTATTCGGCAATTTTTCCACAACCATATGAACATATCAGATGATCAACATTATTAAATTTAATAGCTTTGTATTTTGACATTTTCTAAACCTTTCCAAATTTCATACTAATTTTATATTTTGTTCACAACTTCTATCTAATATACCAACTCATTTATATATACTGATTTGTTCTCATTAAACAAATTACACAACCACTTGCCCAATCAGCAGCCTCTCTTGAAAAGTTAATATCACTTGACTTCAATATATATTTTCCACTCAAAGGAATATACTCGAGTACGCCACATTTTAGTTTTACTGGCTCACCAACTTTAACTAAATTCATAATTGGTAAACTTTTTTCTAATGCTATTTGTACAGTTGATAATCCAATGATTTCTCTCGCCATTTTAGCATTTGCAAATGAGTCAGATGAATCATTTCCGCTATGCCCTATACTATATGTTTCTCTATCATTCAGATTTGTATCTGTTTTAATTTCAGGTTGTTTTGCAATTGCTCCAAATTTTAAACATACATCATCTAATTTCTGTTCTATTACTCTAAAAAATTCATCTTTTGGTTTAACAATATGATTAATTTTTTTAGCGCTTGCAGCAAATTTGGCGCTACCAGAATATTGATTTTGTAATGACCCATATGTATAGAATTTTTTCCCATCAATACATTTTTTAATAATCTCATTATTTTTTTCACCACCATCAGTTGGTAATTGATAAATAGTGAAAGTTTGAGTTTTATTCATTCTTGTAGTTAAATTTTGAACATATACTTTATTATCATATTGACAAAATCCTAGATTAGATGCTCCATCAAATAATCCAAAATTATCATCTAAATATCTAATAGTATTATTCAAAGTTGTTGGTGGTAACATTATTTGATCTATAGTTTCAGAATTTTCCCCATCAGAATCATATATCAATTCTGCTCCAGTTTTAGAAACTAACTCTTGAATTATTTGTTTTGGGGTTTTTTCTAAAAATACATCATTGACCATTGTAGTCATTGTTTTGAATGGTTTTCTACATACAGTAATTATATTAACTAGAGTTCTATCTTTTGAAACACCTTCTGATAATTTTGGTTTTGATTGAGCTTGAGAATCAGACTTGACATATTGTAATTCCATTTGAACATCTTCAAGAGGAATATTATCAACTTGTCTTCCTAATAATTTTATGGATAATTTTAAAGGTTCACTTCCCATAACATTTTCAAGAATTACATCATTTGGATCCAATGAAATAGATATAGTTACAATTTGATAAGCTGTATTAATAGCGGATACGATTCTTACAGATCTTAAATCATTAGTATAATCAAGATCTTTTATTTTTAATTGTATGTCATATCCTTTGGTTGGTGTGAATGATCTTTTTTTCTCTGGCATTTATTTTATTACCCTTCATTAGATTCTACATATTTTTCAAGTAATGAGTAATAGTCATCACCTTTTCCAGTTCCTGGAATTTCTCTCATATGAACATAAGTTATTTTTCCAGTCATAATTGGGTCATCATTTGTTATATTAGTTTCTGGATATTTAAGTCCATGCTCCAATTCTACGTTTAATCCTTTTGTGAAATTTGTCAAATTATGTTTTGACCAATCGACTCCAATTTCATCTCCAATCTTTTTAGCTTCATCTTGATCAAATATTTTTGTTGAAGTTTTATTCTCTAATAAGTTTAAATATCCATTTAAAATATTTTTCATGTATGTAACCTCAATTGCGTATTTATTATTTGTTCTAAACAAAAAAATAAACAAAAAAATTTAAACGAAAAATAAGGGTCAGGAGAAAATTTAATTTCCCTGACCCTTATACTGTTATACTTTATCCATTTAAAGTTTTCAAAACATTTTGGATTTCAACTGGAATAACTAAAACTTTTTCCGCAATATCATCCAATAGACTTTTTATATTAACATTCTTTTCAATTGTAGAAAAATAGGTAATTGCTAAAAATAAATTCCAAGCGTTTACTCTTCCATCTGATTCTTTTGATATATCGGTAACGTATGTTGAAACTTCATTCCTTCTCTTTTTTCCAATCTGTTCTAACATATCAAATACGCTTAACAAATGATCCTCTGTAACTTCTGTATTAAAATTAGTATCAATAATAGTCATAATATTTTCAGAAAAGAATTCTACATATCCTGCAATTGGACTTGTAAAAGAAGTTCTTGAATGAATATTATGGACTTGTCTGACTTTTCCAATTTTATTTTTAAAACCAAATCCAAATACTCTATTATTATTTTCTATGACACTAAAACCAAAAAGAAATTCTCTAGCACCACTTCCATCATAAGTATTTTTCACAACAACTTGAGGATATACATCTCCAACTCTTGGAATATTTGACCCATGCTGAATTAAAATTTCATTTGACATTCTTGTTCTAGTTGGATTTAAATAAATGTATTCTCTAAAGATTGGAGTTCCTACTTCTAAAATAGATTGTCTAATTTTATCATTCATTACTTCATTTCCTTCAAATTGATATAAATCTGAAACATAACCAGAATATTTAAATTCTGTATTATCAACTGGAGGTTTAGTAAATATTCCATATATAGGAACATCTATAATATCTTTTGTTTGTAAATGTTTATATACAACACTGCCTATTGAATCATCATATCTAAAACATTCATTTCCTAAATCAGTTAACCCCATAGCTTCAGCTCTCTGAGGAAAACTCAATGAGTTTGACATCTATATCTCCTTCCTCGACAATATGTAAATCAACATTTGGAATTTTTTTCAATTCCTTTTTAACATTTTCAACTTTTATTTTAAATTCATCATTATTTACTTTTGGAAAACATAATAATTCAATTTTTTGAATTACATTTATTTTTTCTAAATTTAAAAATTGAGCAATTTGATTTATTTGGTTTTGATCAATCATTTTTTAATTTCTCTATAAATGAACTCCAAATGAGTTTGTTCATTGGCATCAAAATATGGCCTACTTATCCGTTCTACATATCCTAACCAAACTTTTACTCTTCTAGTTTTATTACCAATTTTAACATAACCAACTATTACTGGATACCAAGCAAACCATGTATGTCATTCCTGTTTTCTTTCTATTTTTGAGTCTCTTGTTTCACCGTTAATCCACTTCATGCTATTTAATCCTCTTAGCAATAAACTTTAGATAGATATCTCTGCCATCAAATTCATATCTTGTTTCAATATCTGTAACTTTAAATCTACCTTCCAATTCAAAGAAATATTTTGCTCTATCTGCATGCCACAAACTTGCATGAGGACAAAATGGTTCATTCAATAATTCAAAAGTTGTAATAATATCATCTGCTTCAAAATTTTTATCATTTACATCTTCTGATAAAATTCTGCTTGCTAGACATTTACAATCTGGCACAATAACTTCAACAGTTCCACCAATCTTTAAACATGTAGATAGAATATATAGAAAATATAAAACCTTAACTTTAGGAACATGTTCAAGAAATCTATACATTACAATTTTATCAAATGTATATTTATATCTTTCTAGAAAATTATAAATATCTTCATTACAATAAAATATTTTTGATGGCAATGGCAAATTAAAATCTTTAGAATGTATCATTTCAATATCTTCAACATGATCTTCTGAAAAATATGTTTGATCTAGATTTACTAAAATATCTTTATCTTTATTCCAATCTATCGGTAATACTTTTCCTGCTGCAATATTTAAAATAATATTCATTTAATATCCTCCAAAAAATCTGAAAATTTATCTTTATCTTCAATTTTTATAATAAACCATGGAAAGCCATTTTTAATATTGAAGTTTGGAAGCATTGGGATTCCATGGATATTGCATTTTTCAAATTCTTCAGTAGTTAAAGGTTTAATAAGAATGCATTCTTTAACTAGCATATTTCATTCTCTTCATAACATTTTTTTATATTTCTAATCTTTGTTAAAATTTCATCTTTTCTTTCTAAATCAATTACATATAAATAATTTTTATCTCTATCTTGAACATAATCAAGACCAAAAGAACCAAATATTTTTTTCTCAAGTTGATCTTCTGCTTCTACAAGACAAACTTCTTTAATATTCATTTTAAACACTCCTTTTTATAAAAATTCAATCACTATGCTATCAAAAAAACTTTGAAAATAATAATCAAAATATCTTTGTTTATCTATATCATTTGTATCTAAAATATTAATTAAAGTTTCAGAAATTTCAAATTGTCCATATTGTTTTAAAAAAATATTATATTTATTTTCTCCAGATGGAACACAATATAATTTTGGATTTTTAGAAGTTAAAACTTCATTTTTAATATTTTGCAAACTTACAAAAATTGAAGTTTTATTAGCATAGTTTATAGATAAAATTTTTTTGTATATATCATCAATTTCTTTATATCTATTAGAAATTCCTTTAATAGATATCTTTATTCCATCTGTTGCAATAAATTTTGTTCTATCTAAAGAAATTATAAATACTGAAAAAATTGATTGTAATTCTATTGGCAAATATTGATCAGTTGTTTCTCTTAAAGGTTTTAAGGACATAAAACCATCATATTGTCTAATTAAAATATCATCTTTTAATATTTTATTTCTTAAAATGTATTCATCAATTAAAGACTCTGTTATAGATCTTATTGTGGTTGTTAGTTTAGGATTATTTTTCATTAATATTCCAATTTGAATATTTCTTTTTAATTTATCATATTTTTCAATATTGGAAATATCTTGATTTAAATTTTTTAAAATATTATAGTGACAAGATGAAATATCATACGAATAAACATTATTCAAAAATAATCTACAATTTTTATTAATATTCATAGTTTAAAAATAGGAGGGATATAATAAATATCCCTCCTTTCTAAAAGTTAAATTTAAATTACACTAATTAAAACGTTATCAATCTTCAATAAATGATTAATGTCAATTACATCCTGTTCCTTCTTTAAAAACCAGTCAAGTGTGCTTTCCTTTGTTGTAAAGTCAGCTGAATTTTTTACTGCTTGTTTATATAAAAGCTGAATTGTTTCTACATCAACCTCTTCCTGGAGTTTTGCTTTAATTTCATCTATACTAGGAGGAGTTGGAAATGCTTTAATTGATGTTTCATTCTTCTTAATCTTTGTTTTATAATAAGGCACAATCTTACCATCAACATTGGCACAAAATACAAGAATAAGTCCAGTTTTAACTCCATAACTCTTAATAAAAATTTCATCACTGTATGAATGAAGAACTTCAAATGTATCATTCTTGAAAATCTTCATATATACCGGAGGGAGATTTAGAATTGGTCTAACTGCTGGATTATAAAAACTTACTAACTCCATCGACTCATTTTCAGCTTTTCCCTTCTGAATCTTAAAGATGATGCTATCTTTTGAATTAATATTTGATACTTCTGCTTTGACTCTAGAAACATTATGAATTGATTCACTATTTGCTTCATACCAATCATAGAAATTAACCAAACTAATTTCTGGAACATTATTGTCTGAGGAAGATTCTTCGACTACTGGCGCTTCAGTCTTTACTTCCACAGAATCTTCAGCCTCGGGAATTTCTTCAACAATTGGAGCTGAAGTAGGGATAAAGTCATTATTAAGATTATTAATCATTTCCTGTAGATTTTCCTGCATAGTTTTATTCTCCTTTTCTCACTAGTTCTAATGAAATTCTCTTTTTTCCTTTGTGTACATAAATCACTTTAAATATAATTTTTTCAATTTCAATTTTATCATTAATTTCTGGAAGATAATAATTATCACCAATTGCTTCAATATTAATTCTGTTCTTTTTATCATCTTTATGGATAATTTTAAATTCATTGCCCATATACATAAAAATTAATCCAATTTCTGACATTAACTTTCTCCTATAGTTTTAGAATCATTCTATCCACTTATCTTTAATTCCATCTTGTCTCCATTTTGAAACATCAATTGCTGAGTATGATTCTAAAGCTGCTCCAGCAAGAGCGAAAATCTTTATTAATTCCTCATAAGAATCAGCTGGACAGGAACCTTGTTGTAATTGTTCTTTACTTGCTAATAACCATGGAGGAAGATCATCTGTCCATTTAGACACATAATATTTTTTAGCTTTATTTAAATAGTTATCTAAAAATAATAAAAATGATCCCAGGTTTAGAGATGGATTAGTTTTATATTCACCAAAAGCACTCCTTTGGTATTCCCTCTCTTTTTCATATAACTTAATCAATTCATTTGTTGTCATTCTAAATTATCCTTCATAATTCATAGAAACAGTTTCCGATTTTTCATATGATCTCTTTCTAATTGCTACAGCTCTTTCACCAACACCTGGTTGAAATAAAACTAATCTATCCCATTTAATTCTTTTACCAGGAATTACATAATCTTTTTCCCATTTTACATCTTGTAACCAAGCTGGCATGATAAGTTCATTTCCAGTTTTATAATAAGATAATTCTGTTGCTCTAGTTGCAAATCTTAATTTAGGAACCAACTTATAAATAAAATATTTTCTTAGATCTGCTAATTTTACTAGATTTTCCTGATTATGTTCAAATGATGGAAATTTTGAATCATTTTTTGGAACATCAATTTCAACTTGAAATGCCTTAACTTTAATAGACTTTCCTTTTTCAGTTTCTTTACGAGGCCATTCAGGTTGTGGATCAGATGGTGGAAATTTAATTCCTTCCTCTAACATCTTTTTAACTTCACTATTATAATAAGCCGCTTCTTCAGTTAATCTATCAATTAAACATTTTGTCATAAAATAATATTGACCGAAAAAGCTTGTCCATCTGTTGGGATGAGCAAAATTCTTAAAACTAATATGATTATCTTCAAGAATCTTTGATTCAGTTAGAAAATTATTTTCCTTAGCGTCAGGTAAAAATTCAATTTTTTGCCATCCATTATACCAATCACCAGAAAAATCAGTAATTGAAAAATTTCTATAATCTCCAACTGATTCTGAAGTCATAACATTCATATCTTTAATTCTAATTGAAAATATAAATGTTTCTTTATTTGCATTTAATCCTAAAAGCTGACCATGTCTATTTTTATCAGACACAATCATCTGGCCTTCTTTATGACTTGTAGCTCTTATTCCTTTATAAACAGGAAGATTAATTGCGGCATTTCTATCAGCTAATTCATAAAGAAAACATGCTAAATCTAAATCTGTTCCTAGAAAAGTTCCATCTTCATCATATGCTGGACCCGGTTTTCTTGTAAACAAATCATATTTCCACCAACCAGAAATTTCTTCGATGACACTTGTAATATCAGTTGATTTATCAAGAATACTTTCCATAATAGGATTTGTTAAAATTGTCTTTAGTGTTGATGCAACCTTTTTCTTTGGAGTGCTCATTTATACCTCATTTCTCTTTTATAAAATAACTTATTCAAAATTCTCAGGATACGACGCCGAAATTCTTTTATAAAATGTTCCAATCAATTTTCTAGTAAGATCTCCAAATTTTTCTCTTTCTTCTTCGCTATAATATTTATTCTGTATTAAAATATTGTCATGAATAAATTTAGCTTCTTCCTCATTTTCAACAGTTATAACAAAATTAAAAGGTTTTAAAACTTTTACTCTTTCTAATTCTTCAATTCTTACTTTCAATTCTTATTCCCTTTCTGATATATTATTTAGTTTTAACTCCCCACCACTTGCTCTTAATAACTCCAAAAATATTCTCAATCCAATTTAATTCTTTTTTTCCATAACAAAAATCACAAATTACATTTGTAAATACTATTCCATTTTTTGTTGTGATATTAGGCAATGGTTTTCCTTCACACTTTGGGCATTTATAGATAATATATTCCTGAGAATCCATTGTAAATATTTTTCCAACATGTTGAGATTGCATTTGATACATGAATACTTTCCATATGAGTACACTTTGCAATCCAATCATATATCAATTCTTGATTATTTAAAACATTTGAAATTCTTCTGATTGCATCTTCGACAAACATTGGGTTTTCTGCGGCAATTCTTGCAAATTCCTGTTCGTCCGATCTTCTTAAGATGGGGCATGTTGCAGTCTTTATAGCATCCTCAACAATTTCAATTAATGATTCTAACCAAACAATATTTTCTGGAAGAATTTCTACGAGAATATCTACATAACTTCTTTGTGCATGAGGGTAGCCTTTTAAACCTTTTTCATTTAGATCATCACACAATGAAGATGAACAAGGACAATATGACCCATAATAAACTCTAATTTTTTGATAAAATTTAAATTCATCATTATCCAATTTTCCAATAAATGCACATTTATAAAACTGAGGAAATATGATACTTGATACCGGAGCTTTCTTATTAATTGGCAATTCAAACTCAAATTTAATAGAACTATGTTTAGAATCAGTTTCAACCGCTGTTTTGAATTCAGTTAAAATTTCTTTTATAATTTCATGTTTTAAAGGTTTATCTAAATATGTCATTAAAGTTCTACACAACATCCCCATAGAAATCCCTTTTATATCAGCTGCCAAATCTGTAGTCATTTCAACTTCTGCTACAAGATTATATACTCCCCCATACATCGAGTCTAATTTAAATGGCAGCTTTACTTTTTCAACTCCTACCTGATTAATGTATAATGGAATATCTGGCTTCATTGAATGTTGAATATCCGGCAAAGTATTGGAATTATTCAATTCTTTATATCTCCTTTTGTTGAACCTGTTTTGTTTATAAATCTCTTTTTCTTTTTCTTACACAAAATACCATTAGCAACCCATGTTACATCTTCAATTATCATTGAATTTTTATTTTCTTCAATTACTTTGAAATAAAATCCTTTTAGATTTTTAATCAGGAATTCTCTATTATTACTATTCGCAATAATTTTAAATTCTCCAATATCCTCAGTTAACTCTGCTCTATTTTTTTCTAATCTTTCTAAAACAGTCATTTTATTATCTCATCATATAATTTATATAATTCCTCTAATGTTATATCACATCTATCATTTTTTGATAAATTATAATCACACGGCACTAATCTTAAATTAGCTTTTGATCCAATTATCTGTGGAAGTTTTCCTTGTCTAAACCCTTCAGCAATACTAAAAATGTGATCTATATGTTTATCACCATTTTCTTTTTT
>Ga0172381_10007346_pt1 | contig 10915 bp, 18 predicted proteins | sample Leawel6488metaG_FD_119754 | JGI IMG/M metagenome (GOLD analysis project Ga0172381, IMG submission 119754) | Leachate microbial communities from a municipal landfill in Southern Ontario, Canada - Leachate well 64-88 metaG | ecosystem: Engineered > Solid waste > Landfill > Unclassified | place... | reverse complement strand
CTGGGGGTAGAAAACTGTTCGGTGCCACCCGGTTCCAAGGACCCGTCCAACGGGGGGTGCCCGCTGAGCTGGCTAAGCTGCCTCGACCAGTCGGCCACGTCTTGACACATCCGAATGAACTCGTCCTGATCCATCGTTCCTTTTGCCGAATTGACCTCGGGAACAACCAACTGACAGTTATCCAGGTCATGCTCGCCGAATTGACTGAGTGGATGTATGTGATCTAGACAGCACCTATCCGGCGTTAGCTCTCGGCCAGTCAAGGCACATCTGTACTGTTGACGCTCCAACATCGACATCAATCCAGCGACGGTCACCTTTGCCATAAATCCTCCGCTGCCTTACGTCTCCAGTTTCTAGCCATCGTGTCAAACTTACGATACCATGCTCCCCGATGGCGTACGTTGTTCTCGCGTACTCTTGCTTGTGCAATCGTTTTTTTCAATCCAGCATTCCACGTAATTGCACCAGTAGAGTTTTTCACTGACTTGCACGCTGGCTTAGTCTTCTCCTTACGGTGTCTACAACTACTTTCGATGGCAACCATCTTTCGCAACCACGGATCTCTAGAGGCGTGTCGACTTTTTCCTTTCGCGATAGCGCGTTGTCTGCACTTTAGCAGGCAACGCAACCACCCACGATCAGCCGTTGCCATCCATACTTCATACTCATCGCTTGAGACGACATCCATGTTCGAGTCAGTACGACACTTTGCACAAAACACAACCCCGTATCTACTGACTCGACCGCCGCATTGGGAGCATTGTGGTGTTAATGTTCCCCAGTCTTCTGGACGAGGCACATATTCGCGGCCAGCCTTCTCAGACCGACGTTTTGCATTCTTTGTCTTACAGCACGTTTTACAGACAGACTTCCTTCCTTGCCATTTGCTGTGTCCATTATCATGCGCGTAGAACTCCGACAGAGGCTTAGCCTCGCCGCACTTTGAGCACGTTTTCCCAGCGTTTGCGATCATCGGACCTCGACATAGGTTCCCACAACCGCTACGGCCTGGGCTTCGCTCAACGTGATCTCAAAGTCAGTCCCCGTCGTCGAAGTCTGATAGACTCGTTCGCCACCGTCGAACACCCAGCCAGCCTTGCCACTGATACCCAACTGATCGAGCGTCTCTACGTCCGTTGAATTCGTGCCCATAACGGTATCCGCAACACCCTCTTCAGAGAAGTAGATGTTGTTCGCGGTCGAACTGAGTGACCGCACGAACAACGACAGGATGCGGATCCGTTGTCCAGCAGTGCCAGCCACAACGTCATGTGTTGCGGCCGTCTTGAATACTTCGTCGATGGCCTTGATGTCGCTGATTACCTCGCCACCGATCGGCTGAGCGTTCACATCGCGTGGAATGAGTGGAATGGAGAGCCACGCGACCAAGACGACAGCCAGGATGGCAAGGATGATTCGATTTGGTTTCATTGGTTTTCCCTCTCAGTTCTATGTGACTTACCGCCTTCTGAGCGGCTTCCGTTTCACGAATCCTTGCAAGTAAAGACAAAGAAACGATTCTTCGTCTGTGCCGGTGTAGCGTTCGTCGAGACCGTGACTTTGAGCGTATACGGGCTTCCGGTCGTCTTCATCCCCGACACCTTGAACTGCACCGCTGCCCCAGCCGCAACGCTCGTCCCGTTGATCGTCAGCGCAGTCGTGCTCACGGCCTTGGATGTAATCGTGAGATCGGTCGTCGTCACCTCAACTACCGTAGGCGTCCCCGTGAGCGACTCGCCAGTATCCAATTGTGCGGCGAACGAACACGCGCAATTGACTACGTCGCCGGTTGAAAATGGCGGCCTCTGTGATGCGGTTATTGCTCCCATGGTTTACTCCGAATCTAGGGTCCAGTGTGCCCGGCTGGGGTCGAGCGTCCAATGCGCGAATGCTTCATCCAGCGTCCAATGTGCTCTATTCTGCCCCAGCGTCCACTCGGCACCGGGAACGGTGGGGACCACAACTTCGGTTGTCACCCCGCCGCTGAACGGTAGGAACACACTCAGTACAGATGCGAGTTTCATGACGGTGCTCCGAGGCTTTCTGTCCCAGCGCCATCGTCCGTAACCGCTTGAGTCGTCAGCGCAACACCCGCGTCATTGTTCGTCGTGAACACAGTCGGCGTCTTGGACGAGTTGAAGAATCGCTGGATCGCCCACATGAGCCGCTGCGGGAATGTCGTTACTGTTGCCGATGGTGTTGCGGAGATCGCGTCCAGGCCGGTCGCAGCGAGTGCGTAGCCGGTCTTACTTGCCGCTGAGACTGCTACGCCAGCCGTCCCTGTGTCATCCAGGATCAACGCCAAGTGCGATCCTGCCGCTTCCATGGCCGTCTTCACATCCGCCGCCGAGTGCGTACTGAAGCCGGTGGCCGTGAGCCAATTGCCTTGGTTAAGCTGCAACTCGTTGGTGTCGGCAAGGATCTCGGCGATCTCGGTGTCGAGGTATCCGGCCACGGTCGCAAGATTCGTAGAGGTTCCCCAATCACCCTTACCATCCAGAGCTCCATTGGCAATCGCAGTCGCCGTGATCGCTCCCGCCGTGATCGTCTTGACATTCACGTCCAAATCATCAGCGACCGCCGCGTTCGTGATTGCATTCGCGGCAAAAGCATCCGCAGTCAAGGCACCTGTTGCGAGAGTCGCGGCTACAATAGCGTCGGCGGCAAAGGCATCGGCTGTGAGAACTCCGGTTGCCAACGTCGCCGCCACGATGGCATCAGCCGCAAACGCATCTGCCGTCAACGCTCCCGTATTGATGCTCGCTGCCGTAATCGTGTCGTCGTGCAATGATCCAGCATCGAGTTGGCCGGTCGATTGGTCGAGTGCTTCAGCAAATAGTTCCAGGGTGGCGGCGGCAGTCGCGTCGTTGCTGATCTGCCCAACATCCACGCCCGCAAGCTGGATCTCCAGCACAATGGGTGCCATATCCGTAGCCCGCAATTGAACCGTAACTTGGGTCGCACCCGCTGCCAGAATGTTGTTCGGCAAATGCACCTCGTAGAGTCCCGGAGCGTTCGTGTCGTGCAGCAACTTGAATCCGAGCTTGTCGTCAATAACATCAGTGTCCCATGTCCCGAGTGTCGTGATGTCAACCAGGGTGAGTGCGGTGAGTGCCCCACCAGCACGGACGTAATATGCGGTGATGTCGCTGAATGCGAGTGCCGTTTTCCCCGCCCCCGTTGTCTCGCTGGCATCCAGTGCGAAGACGTGGACGATAACTGAGGTTGATCCGGCTGGTAATGCGAGTTTCATGTTCTATTCCTATCCGTTGCATCCTCCGGTCATGCCGGGATGATTCATTACGCCGCCGCCACCAGCCGCTTCATATGTTCCAGTTACGTCGTCAACTACCTCATCCTTTTTGAGCACTCCCGCCGTCAAGCCAAGTGCCGACGCGGTCTGCTTCCTTTGGCAGGCTCCATGTGAAACATTTGCTAGACACGCTGCCAAATTCTCGTACGCACCAGGACCAGCCAAGCAAGCAGCAGCCGCAATCAGATCGAAATCTCCACCAGCACTGTTGACGAGCGGATCGGCGTTAAACGGTGCCGTGTTGCCGTAATTCCATATCACGTTTCCGGTATCCGCAGCCGCCCCGGCATGTGTTGCCTGTGCCTCAATTATCCCGTCAATGTAATCGTTGGTACAATTGTACCAGGCATTGAAAGCAATCACCGGAGCGTGAGAATCAGTTCCAGTCCCGTAATTGATCGGAGTATCAGTCAATGTAGCACTCACGATGATGTTGTTCGCGATGAAATGGTAGCCATCGCCCATGGTTATCCCATTAGTTCCAGCATCGTAGATCGTGTTGTTCATGACAGCTACTCTGGAATTACCCGACAGAGAGATTCCATGAGCAGCCGTGTTCATGCCATATATGATATTTCCTACAATAGTTCCCGACGAAGTATGAATGATACCAGCAACATCACCACCTTTTATGATGCAATAGGCTATCACAGATAGTGCTGATGTTGTTCTCAGCACATAATCATTCGTGTTAGTCGAGCCCTCGATGTAACACGATACCACGGCTGATCCGGTCGCAGCATTTAAGTACAATCCCGATGACGCGGCATTCGTTCCAGCATTTATACATCGACACCGAATCAGAGTCGTGTTCGTCGCCGCATTGACGTAGACTTGTCCGCCTGTCGCCGTGGCAGATCCAGAAAACGTTAGCCCCTCAAAAATTTGGAATGATCCGGTGACGATAAATTGATACGTACTGCACGTCAGAACTGGCTTAGCTGTCGATCCATCATTTCCGATCCTCGTCCATGTCGTTCCAGATCCAGTGCATCCTACCCAGTAGATCGGATTTGCACTTGAACCAACAAGATCCATCGTCTGAGAACTTCCAAGCGTCCCGTTATCTCGTACAAAAATACGAGTAGGTCCGTCTGCGTTTGCATCTCCCCAGATAGCTTTCAGGCCCACAACCGCAGCATCATAGCTCTGCCACGGGGCACCCGTCGTTCCGTCGGGCGTACCGCCAGTCGCATCGAGATCAACATAGTAGTCTGTCCAGGCCATATCAGCTCACCAGCAGGTTATTGGGTCCGCAAGCCTTGGCGTAAAGTGCCCGATGGTAGTTCGTGTTGTAGGAGCCTACCGAATTGTCGGGCGTGGCACACATCACAAGGAAGTAGCCGACGAGATTAGCGAGCTGCTCCTTTGTTAGGTCCTGTGCTCCAGTCAGCCCGCTGGTGTTCGGAACCACGTCGCTCGACTGGAGTTCTCCAAGGATCGTCTCGACGTTGCCGCTGTAATACGCGACCACTGCCTGAAACTTTTCCAGCAGCCTGCCGAGTTCTCCGCTCAGCGGTCGCACCAGTTGACACATTGCCTGCACGGACGCTTTCTGTTCGGTCGTCAAATCTACATAACTCATTTGTGATTCCTCTTCCTTTATGGCATACGAATGTATATACCGTTGATGCGGCCTTACATAAGGAGTCCAACATGCCAGCACGTTCACACGGATATTCAAACACTCCTATGGATGGTCCGTCGATAAAGCACTTACAACTCCAGTATTGCGGCACACATGATATGCCATCGTCTATCCTTTCGTTTGGTTCTCTTGCCAACCCAGCAGAGTCTATTGACAACTCAGCACTACGGACTCGTGCGAAATTCGATCGCTGACGCGCTACCAAAGACTGTCTCTGCCGGCACGGGTGCGCTTGCGTTGACGTTCACGTCCCAATATGCCTTGTCGTACGACTCGTTTCGCCACACAAAAACGCTCTCGATTGGATGCGTGAGGCTTCTAATCGTCCGTCTCGCATACTCTCCGGTTGGAGTTGCAGAACTCATCCACGTCATCGCGGCCATGTCTTCCGCAGATACTTCTACATTCGCATCGTCTTGAGGGGTGGTTACGAGCGTCGATCCAGTCGACAGATAGGCCACAGCACCACCGGGTGCGTATGGCATCATTGCCAAATATGTCACGGCAAGCCCGAGCTGCGCAGATGCCGTAATATCGAAATCGATTTCCAGTCTCTCGCGCAAAAACTGGTAGTCGCAGACAGTTGTAGCGATGACCGTTGGGCCGCCGTCATAATCGATATCAGATGTGCGGTGGAGGATAAACATACCATCCACCCAACCCGTGGTTGGCGTCCAGGCATCACCATTTCGAGTCCACGTCTCACTCACGTTGATCTCGGTCGCGTACGATCCTCCCTGATGGGCGTAGCCGCCAACGAATTTGACATCTGAACCGTATGGGGCCATTTGCACAGCGAACTCAATGGATGATCCAGCCACGATCGCTGGAGTCACTCCAGGAACGTAAATCTGCTGCGAATAGCTGGTCGCCTCGCCGTCTGTATCGTAGGCGTAAATGCTGGCGATTCGACAATTTGCCGTTTCTCCAGTCGTCCACCGCAGCCTGAGCGTTTGCCCTCCAGCCAGTGGGGCGGCTGAAATGTCGACAGTACGAGCGAGGCGGTAATTGGTCGTGCCATTGGCGGTAGCAGCCGTGCCGATTGTCGCCTCCCCATCAAGTCCAGCGTCCGCAACAATGTCAAACGTCCCGCCACCGGCCACACCGACGACAACGACGACCAGAGTATCGCACCCGGCCGCCGCCGCTGGCACATCCCATTCGACGTAATGATTCGCGGCCGTGAGAGTCGCATACGACGTGTTTGCCAGCCCGCCCGACCATGTCACGTTTCCGCGATCTGCATTTCCCGGATACCAAGCGGGCCTCGCTGCCCCCTCGACGATCCCGTACAAGGCATGCACGTTTGTGGACAATTTCAGTTGGACTCTATAGCCTTTCGCCGGATCGTTCCGGTTCTGCATGAACACAAACCAGTCAGCCTCACTGGCAAACGCTGTCGCGCAGGCAGGCGTATAAACCGCACCTCTTGCGACAGGCCGCCCACCTATGATCCCATTGCCTCCGATGATCTGGGCCGAGGCCACGGCGGACAGCAGCAACCAAGCGGCGAGAATTGATACGATTCGTTTCATAGTTCCATGAGGACTCAGGCCTCTTCCCTTACACGCCACTGTTCCAACGATACCACTCGGGTATCGATGTTCCCAAGTCTCACCTCGTGCGAGTTGATTTTCTCGTAATGATGGCAATGGTCTTTTTCCCGATGCTCGCACCGCTCTACGATTGTCTGAATCTTTTCGACCATCTCGCCGACTTTGGTTCCCAGCCGGAATGCAGACACGACAGCCGGAATGGCGCCGCCGACCATGGCAGAAACGAGGGGAACTACTATCTGAGTCCAATCCATGTTGCCTTGCCCTTGTGCTCAATCTGCGACGATCACCGCCGCGTACCAGATGCCACGGCGGGACTTGGCAAGCCCATCGCCAAACCGCTTGTGTTTCGTGCTCACCACTCGCCAATGGCCCGAGGATGCCTGCCACGACTCAAACATCGTGCGGCCTATCTCAGGCATTAGTGCATTCGTTTGCCGATCCCACGACTCGGCCGAGACCTCTACGCCTCGCAGCCCGAGTTGCTTTCGTATCGTGGCTGATCGTGCGTCCCAACCGAAGTGGCCAATTCGTCGGCGTCCCCAGCCTTTGCTTTGGGAGTCAATCGCCGCCATTTGCTCGGAATAGTCTTGAGCGAGGCGAACAAGGAGCGGATCGCGGAGGCCCTCGTGGAAGCGGACGCCTGGATATGCCTTCGCTGCCGCAACAAGCGTTGAATCAGAAGGTAGCGGCGAATTCCTTTCCGCCGCCACCAAAGGCGTAACGAAAACCAGAGCTATGAACAGCGCACGAATCATGAAATCCCTCGATCAACAATCGTACGAACTGCGAACGCACCGTAGCCCCAGTTGATCTTGCTCAATGGCTCGGTGTGAAATCCCGCGTCTCCCCATTCGGTCGACCAAGAGTTGGCCACCATCGCTTTTTCGCCCGGCAGCAGGTCGACCATCACCTCGGAGTGCGACGACCAGCCGACCACGACCGGATAACCGAGCAGCAACGCGGTTCCGACCTCGTCAACGGTCGTCATGTCCCACCATTCGATGATCCGGTACTTGGCCGCGACTTCTTCCCATCCTGCGGGAGGCTTGGCGTTCCAGCGGTTGATGATCTTCCCGTTGTCGTCGTAACGGGGGAAGTAACTTGTCGGCAACACGCCGACTTCCCTGGCGAATTCGAGATTGTCGTCAATGTTGCTGCCGCGATCAGAACCGCCAGACGTGACGCGGTAGATCGACCAGGGATTGAGTTCCTCCCAATCGTAGCCGGATCGGACACCCAGCACCTCGATTGCTTGGGATGTGCTCTCAGTTGCACAAGAACCAGTTGACCCCTGATCATGGATTTTGATCACGTCGGCACGACCATTCAGTTCCGTTTCGCGGGTAGTGCGACCTTCAAGGATCTCGTCCCACTCACCTCGTGGAATGACGGCCACTCGATCACGCAGGAACGGTGCCAACGTGCCGGGTTTCGATCGCCTGGGGAGGCAACCCATGGATTTGCCTGGAGGTGCTACGAGCCAATTGTCGTTGGTGTCCGTGCTCATGATACATGACTCCAATTTTCTCGGGCTACGACCTTGCCGATTGCTGTTTGGTTAACATGAAACATCCCGGCATGTCTCCTTTCAGGCATGTAATGCAGAGCCCTGGTCCGTACACGACTGGGGCTCATTTTGTTCCGAACCAACGATTAACGGTCTTAACTGCCTCAGCAGACGTTTTTGGAAGAGGTTCAACGCCAACGAAATATACCGGGTTGCTGGTATTGTTGGTTAATACAGCGGCCGTCAGCGCAGGGAGACTGACTCCCAGCTTTTTGACTTCCGCTTTGAACGGTTCCGCCCAGTTCTGCACCGATGGTGTGTCCGGGTCGAGCAACTGGAAGTGGGGGCGCGATGGCAGGGTCGCTACTTGTCGCCGCAGGAACGTCTCGATCTCCACTTCGTCCGGCGTCCGATCCACCGACTCCGACAGCACCATCACCACCCGGATTCCGTCCGGTAGTGGCTGCGGATTCGGGTCGGGGTCCGGGAAAGGGTCCGGGTCGCCCTCCACGACGACCACGTGCTCAACCAGAGTGTTCGCTTGGTAGTTCCAATCCACGACCACCCGGTACTCACCAGGATCGGCGGCGACGAAATGGACCTGGGGCCTGAGCGTTGCGCCCGATGCGGCAAATACGATAGTCCCTTCAACGTCGAGTGGCACCATTGGCTGGCCTGGCATCATCAGGTGAGCGGACATCGCATCCGCTCCCATCAACCAGTCGAGCTGCTCAGTCAATGGCTTCGCCAGATCAATGGCTGGAGTGCCAACCAAAAATAGCGTCACGGTCTGGCCAGGTGCGGCCTTGTCGGGACCGCTCAGGTCGACGCCAGTAGCGGTGATGGCGACCGGAGGATTCGCATGGACAACTATCGACGGCTCCTGCGAGATGGCCCATGGAGCTATCGTCAGCAGGAACATCAGAGGTAACGCGAGGTGTTTCATGTTTCTCTCCTTGGCTCCGAGGGCGGCCGGCATCCGAGGATTTGATGAGGAGGATGCCAGCCAGCCCAAGGAGAGTGATTTAGATGCCGCCGAACATGGAGATAATCATCATGATGAATTCCATGATGGCAGGGCCATTTTCGATGATCCAATCGAGGAAGTCCTGCCAGCCCTTCGCATCCAATTCCGTGGCTTGTGCTTGCGAGATCAGCCCTTTGCGTTGCATCCGGGCGATGGCCATCCTCTGAATCAATCGCTGGCGGCGAGCCGGTAGCGACGAAGCGGCCGCAATGAATTCGGTAAAACCAGTTTTCTCCATGTCACTCTCCTTTTGAAATGTTTACGCCAACAGGAATTTCCGTCTCTCCGATTTTCGGGTTCACGTCGAGCCCGTTCTTTTTGATCTCCTCCACGAGTTCGCGGATGACTGCCACCAATTCTCGAACCTCGAACACCAGCGTGTCGATGTTTCCGGTGGTTCTGGCGACGTTGCCTCGAATGCTGCCCGGTCTGGTCATCACCGCAACCTCTCAAATGGATTGGCTGTCAGTTCGTCCAGCAACTTCCACCGCCGACAACATTCGCACGATGGTTTGAAGTCTGGGCACCGTTCTCCGAAGAACTTGGTGAGCATTTCGTCGGCGATAGCCCGGAGATGTCTGACCATCATTGCGAATTCTCGTTCGTCGTCGTCATTGTCGTCAGCCATCACCGCACCCTCCGGTAAAACCACTTGCCCACGAACCGCACGGGCACCCAGCGAATCCACGCGGCAAATGGACCAATCCCCCTGCATTTCATGGCACACCAAAAGACCCAAGCCGCGTCGTTCCAGTCGTGGCCGCTGTAGCAGAGCCAGTCATGGACAACCGAGGCGTCACGCGATAGCGGCTCGAACGGCCAACAAAGACGCCACAACACACGCAGGACGGTCAGACCGTTCGTTCTGAAACCCTCGGGAGCACGATGCCGCCTGCCACGAGGATCGACGTACAGGACCGGTAGGTCGAGAATCATGTCGCGGGTGCCATCAACGCACCATCCGGCATGTACAGCGATACCGGCAATCGGAAACTCCGTGTCGGGATCGGCGAAGAACCCAAATGGGTGGTCAGTTTGAGAATTCACCGTTGAGAAACGCCCGTAATTTTTCCAATTCATGCCAGGCCGCGGAAGGGTTTTCCTCGGCCAGAGCGGAATCTATGATCTGGGCGTGTTCGGTGAGTCTGTGAACAATCTGTGAAAGTCGCTCGTTTTCCTGGTCGAGATCAGCTTGGGACGGCATTCTCGGCTCCAAGAAACGAGGCAGGGACAGCACCACCGAACACGCTAGCGTGCCACGACAGTGCCGTCCCTATGCCAAGAGTATATCCTGGATGGGGGTTATGTCAACATCCAAACGGAATGGGATCCTGTGTTATCAAAGCGGGAGGTCGGGTCTCCAGTTCCACTCCCATGTTTGCCAACTGCTTGTTGACCTTCTCGATGCACTTGCACTTCATGGTCTTTCACTCCCATTGGTTGCAGGCCGGACGGCGGGTGGGGACGGCTGTCGTCGTGGCAACCACCGCCGCCGACCTGCGTTTTCAGTTCTCCGGAAACTCCGGATAACTACTCCTTAGCTCTCAGCCACTCGGCGTACCGGCGTGCCTCGTCAACCATCCATTGCTTTGTAACGCTCGCCGGAACGATTGCGGCCATGACATCAAGACAATCCCGACCCTGCCGGATGCCCTCGGACACACCTGCCTTGTAGGCTCGGTTCAGCAATTCCTCTGCCTGTTTTTTCAACTCATCCATACATGGTTGGCTGGTAATCAGCACGCGTTGGCCCGGTTTGTATCTGGTTCTTGCCATGGTCATTCTCCCGGCGAAGTGTTCAGCGACAGGGACGTGATCTTGCCGCACTTCAGGCAATAGTGGGCCGAAATTTCCTCGG
>Ga0172381_10007345_pt1 | contig 10916 bp, 10 predicted proteins | sample Leawel6488metaG_FD_119754 | JGI IMG/M metagenome (GOLD analysis project Ga0172381, IMG submission 119754) | Leachate microbial communities from a municipal landfill in Southern Ontario, Canada - Leachate well 64-88 metaG | ecosystem: Engineered > Solid waste > Landfill > Unclassified | place... | reverse complement strand
TGTTGTGTTTCCAACAGAGTCGAGAGCATCTGTGTTTTTGCGAGTTTTTTCTGGGAGTCCACACATTTCTGCGATACCTCCTGCATTATCTGTGATTGGACCGTATGAATCTGTTGCAATCACTATTCCTGTTGTTGAAAGCATTGCGACTGCTGCGATTGCTATTCCATATATTCCGTTGTGAATAGATGGTGCGTTAACTCCGAAATAATAAGCTAGGAATATGCCGACTAGGATTAAAATAGCTGGCAAAAATGTGCTTTGAAGACCGATTGAAAGGCCTGTGATTATGTTCGTTGCGGCTCCTGTTTCTGAAGCTTTGGCTATTTTTTTAACTGGGCTGTAGTCTTTTGATGTGTAGTATTCTGTGATTACATTGATGAATAATGTTAGGCCAAGTCCTACCAAGCTTGCGTAGAAAACGAATATGTCTCCGATGATGTACATTGTTGCGAAGTAGAATCCGATTGCTGAAATTATTCCTGTTACGATCATTCCTTTGTAGAGCGCGCCCATTATGTTTTCCTTCTTGTTTAGGCGGACAAAGAATGTTCCTATGATTGATGCGATTACCGCGATTGAACCTAGTACGAGTGGGTATTCGATGCCTTTTGTGCCGAGAGTTTCAGTGAGAGTTGAAGCTGCTAGAATCATTGCGGCTATCAATGTGACTGCGTATGTTTCGAAAAGGTCGGCGCCCATTCCGGCGCAATCTCCTACGTTGTCTCCAACGTTATCTGCAATGACGGCTGGATTGCGTGGATCGTCTTCTGGAATTCCTGCTTCTACTTTTCCTACGATGTCTGCTCCTACGTCTGCGGCTTTTGTGAAGATACCTCCTCCTACTCTTGCGAATAGAGATATTAATGATGCTCCGAATCCGAATCCTATAAGAAGATTTGCAGATTCTTCAGGTGGAATGTTTAACATTCTCGTGAATACAAAGTAAAAACCACTAACTCCCAAAAGTGACAATCCAACTACGGACATACCTGTTACGGCTCCACCTTTGAAGGCAACGTCGAGGGCTTTTTTTAAACTTGTTCTTGCGGCTTCAGCAGTTCTTACATTTGCTCTGATTGAAACTGCCATTCCTATGTAACCTGCGAGTCCTGAGAAAAGTGCTCCTCCGAAAAATCCAACTGCTGTAAGTACTCCGTTGTTGTGGTTTCCTGCTGGGATGACAAATGCAAGGATTACAAAAACCAATACTGCGAATATTGATATGGTCATATACTGTCTGTTCAGATAAGCATTTGCTCCTTCTTTAATTGAATTAGCGATGGCTTCCATTTCTTTTGTTCCTTTTGGCTTTCTCATTACTCCTATTATTAGGAATATTGCATATGCCAAAGCTACGGCACTTACTATGATTGCTATTAAAGCAATATTGAATCCACCCATTTTTGTTTATTGTTAAGGGATTTTTTTGTCTCCGAGAGTATATAGGTAAAGAACTTTAAGATTAAGGCATTTAAAACATATTTTCTTGTCATAAGGTGTAAAAATATGTAGAATTTCCTTTGTCAAATTTTTTAAAACCTTCTTTTATGAGAAAAATCGATGTTGTAACTGCTTTCAAAGATGCAGTTTCTATTTTGAAGCTTGATAAGATTAAAATGTCTGAAATTTACAGCAAAAAATCTGCTCTAACTTGGGCTCTTATTATTCTTGTTGGCCCTTTTGTTCTTAATGCTATTTTGATTTCTATATTTTCTTCTTTTGTTGCTGGCTTTTATATCAAATTGGCGCTTTTGCCTGTTTTGTCTTTAGCTGCTTCTTCTTTTGTTATGGCGTTGATTGCTCAGTTTGGATTTAAGACAAAGGTTGATTATCTTGGACTTTTCAAGGTGATGGCTTATGCAGCTCTTCCTATGTGGGCAATGGTAGTTTTTATGATTTTATCTTTTGCTGGAATAAGTGGAGGAGTGAGTCTTTTCAGTCTAATTATGTGGGTTTCATGGGTTTGGATGGTAATTGTTGCTTATAATTTCCTTATGTCTCATTTTAGAGTTGCTCAGAAAAATGCCATGATAATTTGTGGAGCTTCTGTTGTTGGGTTCATGATTGTTCAATCTGTTCTTGGAAGAATTCTTCTTGGTGGATTTTACAGCGTGATGTTCTTCTAGTCTTTGCATGCTGACGGAAGTCTCGATAGAGAGTTGCTCGTTGGTCAAGGATCTGGTATAATGCTTGTATGGAAGATACAAAAGATCAGGTTCCTTCTACTGGCGATCAATTTGAGACGAAAGACCCTTTGACTTCGCATCCTTTTGGTTCGTCTGTTGTAGAGGTTGCTTCAACTCCTGGTAATCTGGGAAGTTCTGGAAATCCGGCGAATGTTATTGCCGGCGAAAAGGATGATAACCCTGGGTTTTGGGCGATGCTTGAAGAGGCTGGTATTTCCAAGAAGAATATCGTTATTATTATTGCCGTGTTTGTAGGAATTATCGCGGTTGTTCTATTTTTACTTTTTTGGACTTTTGGTGGAAGTTCTGACGGTGGTACTGATAAACCTGTTAAAACTGTCGTAGAAGATGTTGGGACTGGGAGTGTTGAGGTTCCGGCTGTTGACGTTAAGCCGTCCGATACGAAAAATGCCGAAATAACTGTTCCTCCTACATTTAACCAAGTTTTTGCACTTTCCGGACTTGTTAATTCATATGTTTTTGGATTGGAATTTTCTTCCGCTAGGGGAGTGCTTCTAGGTTTAAATGTAACTCCTGTTTCTTATGGCGGATCTACTGTTGGAATTGATTCTTCTATAGCTATCGGAGCTCCTTCCGGAGTTAACAAGGAAGCGTTGGTTTCTTATATCGATTTGCTTCGAGAAATAGAGAATGCCAGGAAAGTAGATATATATGAATATTTGAATAAATTTGTTGATAGGAGACAGGCTTTACAGGATCATTTGGCTATATTGAATGGACTTGTTTTAAAGGTTGAATCTTATAAAAGTGCTGTTTTGCAGGGGATTACTGCTCTTGATTTACAATACAAGGCTTCTTCTGTAGAAAAGACGAAATATGAGACTGGCTTTTTTGAATCTATGAATTCTATGTATGGAGAAACTGCATATAACAATCTCGAACTTTTCGTTGAGGCTTCGCAGAAACAGATCAAAGAAAAGGCGTATTACAATTCTCTTGTTACCGTTAACAAACTTTTTGATTCGGCCATTTCGGCCCTTGCTCCGAGAATTCAGGATATTTCTGTTAATGCTGATGCCTTGATAAAGGGTGTCAAAGTTTTCGAAATTCACGGGTCTAATATTGATGCCATTATCATTCAACAGAATCAGCTTCAGTAGGCTCTGCTTACTGGTGATTGGTTACGGAAACTTTGGCGTGATTGATTTCTAATGCTTTGGGTGATAAGATTGTTTTCCGATGAATGAGTGGCTAAACAATACGCTTTCAAGGGTAAAAATTTATTTCCCTCAGGTTGACGACTTAAGGGTTGAGGAAGCTTATAATCTTTCCGAGAAAGTTTACCAAATAAAGAAAGAGAAAAATCTTGGGACTCCAATTGATCTATGTGCTCGCGATGGCGGTTTTGTGTTTAGAGGTTCTCAGATTGTTGATGAATTGATGTCTTTTCAACCTGATGAAGATACTATTATCTCGGCTCTTCTTTATGATGTTATGGATGAAGGGTTGATTGATTTTGGTCAGGTTCGTGAGCAATTTGATGAAAATGTGAGGGATGTACTTGAAGGTTTGGGCATTTTGAAAACTATAAAAGTTGTTGGTTATAAATCTTCCGATAAGGTTGAGTTGCTCCGAAAACTTTTTCTTGTGATGGCTAAAGACATGAGGGTTTTGATCATTTTTCTTGCTGTCAAAGTTGTGCAGATGAGAATGCTTGATAGATTGTCTAATGATTGCAGACTTGCTTTTTCGGAGGAGGTTTCTGAAATTTTTGTCCCGATTGCTTCTATACTTGGTATATATAGGTTCAAAACGACGTTGGAAGATTTTTCTTTCAAGTATTTACATCCTGATGATTACAAATATATATCTGAGCAAATGGATCGGCTTGGTCAAAAAAAGAAAGAATATATAGATGGAGTTTGCGAAATGCTTCAGAGTTTTTATGAGGATAGTGGGTTTGTTGGGGTTACTGTTTCTGGAAGGTTGAAAAGTGCTTACAGTATTTATAATAAAATGAAGGCTAAAGGACTTTCTACGATAGAAGGGATTTATGATATTTTTGCGGTGAGGATTGTTGTTCCTTCCGAATACAAGTCTGATATGGAAGAAGATGTTTCGAAGATTTATGCGGCGCTTGGTTTTTTGCATAGTAAATGGAGACCTGTTGCGAGTAGGTTTAAGGATTTTATAGCCGTTCCTAAGCCAAATGGTTACATGAGTCTTCATACGACTGTTGTTGGACTTTCTGCAGGGGGAAGTATTCATCCTGTTGAAGTGCAAATAAGATCAACTTCGATGCATGAAGAGGCTGAGTATGGAATTGCTTCTCATTGGCTTTATAAAGATCTTGGAAGTAGGGGAATCGCCAGATTAAAATCGCATCTTGATTGGTTGAAAAACCTTGCGAGTCTTCATTCCGGTTCGTCGCCGGATGAAAAAACTTTGGAGAGTTTCAAGCTGGATGTTTTTGGAGATAAAATTTACGTTCTTACTCCTAGAGGAGATATAAAAGAACTTTCGAAGAGCGCGACTCCTCTCGATTTTGCATATCTTATACATACGGATATCGGGCACAGGTGTGTGCTTGCGAAAGTAAACGGAAGGCCTGTTCCTCTCGATACACCTTTGGAAAATGGAGATACTGTCGAGATTGTGACTAGGAAAGAGAATCAGCCGAAGCTCGAGTGGTTGTCGGTTGTGAAGACCGGACAAGCTAAGACGAAGATTCGAAGCTGGTTTGCAGATCAGGATCACGAGAAGAATATCAAGAGAGGTCGAAATAGATTGAACGGTCAGCTTCAGCGTTTTGGGAAACCTATGCTAAATCCTCAACTTTCGATTTTGAAGGATTTTGGAGGTGAGAATTTGAATTTGCAAGAAAGGGAGAAAATTCTCGAAGAAATTGGTCGTGGCACACAGCTTGTTTCTTCTGTTGTAAGGAAGCTTTATTCAAATGAAGAGCTTCTTGAAAGGTCTAAAAAGAAAGAGACAATTAAGATAAAAGGTGGAGCCATGGAAGATAATATTCTTCTTGGTGGAGTGAGTGGACTTCGTGTCAAAATTGCAAATTGCTGTACTCCTTCTTTTGGTGACGACATCGTCGGATATGTTTCGAGTATTGCGAATGCCGCGACTATCCATAAAAGTGATTGCCCTATTTTGAAGCGTCTAAATTCTAGAAGAATTATACCTGCTAATTTCAAATTTTCGTGTCCTAGGGATCATAAGTCTTTGATAAAAACAAGAATCAGGATCGATGTTGCTTCCAGAGTTGGATTACTTCGTGATGTCGGATCGGCGATCGCATCAAATGGTGTGAATATCTCAAATTACAGCTCTGATGCCCCTGACGAAAAAGGTAGCAGTGTTATCTATATGGGACTTGATGTTGAAAATATTGATCAATTTGAAAAAGTCCTCGATATGATCGAGAGTATTCCCGGTGTTAAAAGGGTTATAAAGGTAAAGTAAAAGGTTTGTTTGTTTCTGTTTCAATGACTTCCTTGATGATGTTTTTCAATGTTTGTTCTTCCTCTTTGGTCATTGCGATTTTTTCTATTTCAGAGAGAGGTTGAGTCTTCATGAAATGTAGAAGTTTTGTGTATTTCATGCTGAATTTCGTGTGGTAGCTGTGATCTTCTTTGAAGTCCGGAATGAATCCTTGTATATCGAGAAGTTTGATTACGAATGCGCATGAAGTGAGTATGTTTTTTTTGTTTTTTGAAATGTGAGACATCGTTTCGATGAGAAGGTCGAAGATTTGTGGTTGTGATACGTTTTCGAATGTCATGTCGTTCGCCATTTTTGCTATCAAGAGGGCGCTACTTGCTCTGCGGAAATTTTCACTGAGTTCTTTGTAGTTTTTTTCGACTTTGATCTCGGTTAGGATCGTGTTGCGTGGGCCTTTGTATAGCTCTGTGTCGCAGATGTTAAGGGTTTCTGTTGTTCCGTTAAATCGTGAATTTATGTTCAATGCGCCTTTTGCTACGGCTTTGATTTTGCCGTGATCACGCGTGTATAGGAAAATGAATTTGTCTTTTTCTCCTAGGATTTTTGATCCAAGGATGATTGCTTTTGTTTTGAGGTTCTTGATTATCATTCTTCTTCTGCTATCTTCTTTTTCAAATAGTTGTGAACTGCTATCAAGCTTGAGCATGCTCCGAGAATGATCGTTGCTACAAGTTCGAATATTGTCAGCCCTGCGATGTTGAGACCTTGGCTGAAGTCGTAGAGGTTTGTTCCTTCGAAGTTTATTTGTCTTGATAGAAACCACAAGAGGATGAGATTTAGCGTAACTGACAAAATGGCGTAGATTGCTGATTCAATCAAAAACGGCATGTATATGAAACTGATTTTTGCTCCGACGAGTCTCATTACATTAACTTCTTTGCGACGGGTGAATATTGTGATTTGGATCGTGTTTAGGATGATGAGAGTGCTTCCTGTGATGAAGATTATTATTAGCCAGAAAATGATTTGATGAGTGAAGTCACTGACTCTTTTTAGGTTTTGAGCGACTGAAGAAATGATGTTTTTTTCTTTTGCGGATTCGTCTGATGATTCAGATATATTCGAGATGTACGTCGATATGGAGCTGCCTTTTATGTAGTTTGAAATTTCTTGGTGAAAATCTGGATTTTTTGTTCTGATTGAGAGGCTGGCCGGAAGGGGATTGCCGAGATCGTATTTGCCGAATGATTCGTAAAGGGAGGGATATGTTGTTCTGATTTTCGATATTGCTTCTTCTTTTGATGTGTATTCGACTCCTGTTACGCCGTCTAAAAGTTTCAATTGATTTGTGATCTGTTCGACTTGGCTATTTGTTGTCGATTCTTTGAGGTAGACAGTGAGATCTACTTTTTGGCTTAGACTGTTGAGGGAGCTTTCCGTGATGAAATTTATGGAAAGAAGTATGTTGAATATGAAAAGGGTTATGCCCATTACGAAAATAGTGGCGATCGAGAGGAATTTGTTTCTAAACAAGTTCGAGATCCCCAATTTCAAGGCTCTCTGTAACAGAAGAAAGTTGTTCTGATGAATCATTTTTTTCGCGAATTAATGATGACTTGTAAATGTCCGGTCTGTATGGCTTTAGTCTAACAATTTTCGTGTCCAAGTTTAAGTCGATTATCAGTTTTTCGAGTTGCATGGTGAATGCGAACTGGTCGTATCCGAGAGCTATTATTTCTGGACGGAATTTTTTGATCAGTTTGTATTTGTCTTTTTTGTCGCCGAGAAGGACGATGTCTGTCCATTTTGTTTCTTCCAAGTTTTTTATGCGTATTTTTTCGTTGTTTTCAGGTTCGCGGCCTTTTATTTGTTTGACCGTTTTGTCTCTGGCTACAGTCGCGACTATCAAAGGAGATGCGAATTTTTTTGCCAAAGCCTTTGCTTGGTTGAAGAGATTTTCATGTCCAGCGTGAAGGTGGTCAAAAGTGCCGAAAACCATTATTACTTGATGCTCTGTTTCCATGATGTTGTGTATTTGTCGATGTGCGGTGTCTGTGGCCGACGTGCGACTGGTCGTCGTGATGCGCAGGTCGGTGGTCGATTTTGTGGCGAATTATTGTATGTCCGGAACCAAAAGATTGATCAATATTAACCCTATGAAGATGACCAAAATTGTCCCGAGCAGTACCGCGTCCAGTATTCTATGCGGTTTTTCCTCAATGGCAAGGGAAAGTCGTAAGCTTGAGAGCCCGTAAATCAATCCTGTGATTGCAAAAGGTATGTCCAAAGTTTTATTGATGATCATTGCTGATTTCATCGCCATGTGGTTTGCAATAAAAAGACTGGATCCTATGTGAAGTATCCCTATGACTATGAAGAATAGTATCGAAACTTTTTTGATATTTTTGAAAGTTTCCATCGGAGGGGATTATACAGGAATTGAGATTTATGGGAAAGTATTGTAGAATTCCTGCGATGAAAATTTCACAGGAAGAAGTTAGGCATGTTGCGAAGTTGGCGAGGCTCGAACTTTCCGACAAAGAAGTCGAAAAGTTTGCAGGTCAGCTTTCTTCTGTTTTCGAATATATGGATGTTTTGAGCGAGGCGGATACGGAAGGTGTTATGGAAACTTCACAGGTGACTGGGCTTGAAAATGTAAGTGATAAAGATGAGGTTGTTGCTAGTGTTTCGCGAGAGGATTTGCTCGCGTGCACGAAGCTTCCTGTCGAGTCGAAGCAGATTTTGGTGAAGGCTGCGATTAAAAAATAAATTTCTTACTTTTGTGCCTTATGGCGAAGTTGAACGAATTAACAATTGGAGAGGTAGCTTCTGGGCTTAAGGCCAAGAAGTTTTCTAGTGTTGAGGTAACTTCTGATTGTTTGAAGAGAATTTTGGAAAGGAATAAGGAATTGAATGCGTTTGTTCTTGTTGATTCTGAGGGTGCTTTAAAAATGGCAGAAGAGGCTGATAAGAGATTGGCTTCGGGTGCCGCTGGTGTTGGTGTTTTGACTGGCGTTCCGGTTGGTATCAAAGATATTTTTGCTACGCGTGGCGTTCGGACGACTTGTTGTTCGCCTGGGCTTCAGGACTTCGTCCCGCCGTATGATGCGACTGTGATTGAGAAATTGCGTGAGGCTTGTGCTGTTTTTCTAGGTAAGACGAATATGGATGAGTTTGCGTGTGGAGCTTCGACTGAGCATAGTTTCTTTGGTGTGACAAAAAATCCTTATAATTTAGATAAAGTTGCCGGTGGTTCCAGTGGTGGATCTGCGGCGGCTGTTGCTGATAAGATGTGTCCGTATTCATTGGGTACGGATACTGGTGGGTCTATTCGTCAACCGGCGAGTTTCTGTGGAATTTATGGGATGAAAGTTACATACGGACGTGTTTCCCGAAGTGGTGTTACGGCTATGGCGTCATCTTGGGATACGGTCGGGCATTTCGCGAGAAGTGTAGATGATATAGCTACTGTTCTTGGTGCGATTTCAGGACATGATAGGAGGGATATGACGACTCCGGATGTTTCTGTCCCTGATTATTCTGGTTTTCTTGGGAAAGGAGTGAAGGGCGTGAAAATCGGACTTCCAAAGGAGTATTTCTCGGAGGGAGTTGAAAAAGAGACAAGAGATGTTGTGATGAAGGCTGTTGCGAAGCTCGAGAAAGCCGGGGCCAAGATTGTTGAAGTGTCACTTCCGACTACAAAATATGCTGTCGCTGTTTATTATATTTGTATGCCCGCTGAGCTTTCGGCTAATTTGGCGAGGTATGATGGAATAAGATATGGAGAGATTTCTTCCGCTGATGATGCTTCGGACTTGGTGGATTTTTATTTCAAGACTAGGGGGAAGTTTTTTGGAGACGAAATCAAGCGTCGTATAATGATCGGCACGTATGTTTTGTCGGCTGGATATATGGACGCATATTACAAAAAAGCGATGAAAGTCAGGACGAAGATTATTCAGGATTTCTCTGAGGCTTTTAAAAAAGCTGATGTTTTGATCGGGCCAGTTTCTCCGTTTCCGGCTTTTGGGATAGGGGAGAAGGTCAATGATCCTCTAGCTATGTATACCGCTGATGCGCTTACGATTCCGGCGAGTGCGGCTGGGCTTCCTTCGCTTGCTTGTCCGTGTGGAATGTCTGCGGCTGGACTTCCTATTGGGCTTCAAGTTATAGCTCCACATTTCGAGGAGGGGAGGTGTTTACAGGTTGGGGAGGCGGTGTAGGGGGTGGATCACCTAAAACATACTCATGTTGTTTTTGTCTTGAGAGGTTCTTGGGTTAGCCAAGATGTCTGCGAATTCCCATGTCATTGTGAAGATGGCTCTTTGGGTGTTTGCGATTTCTTTTGATTCAATGATCATGCCGATCAATTCATCCGTGAAAGAAATGATCGCGACTTTGTCGTCGTAGATGTTGATTTCGTTGGTGAAGGCGTACTTGTCTTTTGGTATTAGGCGCATTTCGCGGTGGTAGATTGAGTCTTCGGATTTTACTTTTTTGCCGGCTTCGTCAGATGGGATTATGCCGCGGAGGAATATCTGTTTTTTTGACCGTTTTGATACATAGTCGGCGTCGTATGTTGGCCAGATTTTTCGGATTTCTTCGGAGTTGGAGAAGTTTAAGATTTCGGTTTTTGCGGTGAGAGTGTCTGAATAGATCGACTTGATACCTTCGAGTCCTTCGAAATATTGGATGCGGGGATGGGCGGTTTCGCCGCGGAGACGTTTGAGTTCTGGTACTGCTCCCGTGAGTGTCTTTGTTTTTTGTTCGAAGTTGGAAGCGACGACTTCCGGGTCGGTTGCTGTGAAGTATTTAATTCCTTTTTTTGTGAAGCTTGAGACTAAGCCTTTTTCGGTGAGTTTTTCGAGGATGTCGTATGTTGTGACGCGATTGATTTTTGCTTTTTCGGCTATGAGTGAAACGACGGTTGTTCCGGTTTCGATGAGAGCGATGTAGACCTTTGCTTCTTTTTCCGTGAGGCCAATATTTGTGAGAACCGGGATGAGGGATTTCGTCATACTATTTCGCTGTTAAATGCTTTTGAGGTCAAGACGATTACGCGTGTTCCTAGTCTAGTTTTTGTTGTAGAAAGTTCCGACAGGGATGATGATTGATACCTTTGGCTTTCGTTTGTTTTTCGTTGTTTTCTGTGCGTTGACAGTTGTGTTTTTGGCTTACTGGTCGTGTTTTTCGTTGTTTCCTTGAATTGCCGTAAGAATCTTCCGACATGGCGATTTGGGTCTTCATTTTACTATTGAAAATATAAAAAGCAATGAGTAGATTTGGTTTTGTTTTAATAATTTTTTAACCTTC
>Ga0172381_10007344_pt1 | contig 10916 bp, 9 predicted proteins | sample Leawel6488metaG_FD_119754 | JGI IMG/M metagenome (GOLD analysis project Ga0172381, IMG submission 119754) | Leachate microbial communities from a municipal landfill in Southern Ontario, Canada - Leachate well 64-88 metaG | ecosystem: Engineered > Solid waste > Landfill > Unclassified | place... | reverse complement strand
CGGCGTAGGCAACCCTGAAGATGGCGTGAAGCACGGGTGTCATTGCGCATCCTTTCTTTTCATGCACACGAAGACGAGCTCGTCGGCGTGGACGCCGGGAATATCGGCGAAGTCGGCTGCCCATACAGGAGTTGCCAGTAGCCCATTGTCTTCGAGGCGCTTGAGCACGTCCCTGAGACCGTAGACACGGTAGTGGTCGTGCCAGTAGAACCGGTGCCTGCGCTCCGCTGGCGTCAAGGAACCTGATACGTCCTCGTCGGTACGTCCGTTACGTGTAGGGAACGACAGCAACGCCATACCGCCGGGCTTGAGCACGCGGGCGATCTCGGAGATCGCCTTGGTGTCGTTGCGCACGTGCTCGAGCGTGTGTCCGCAGTGGACAACGTCGAAACTGGATGTCGGGTAAGGCAGCTCTTCCAGATCAACACCGTCGCGATAGCACGCACGTTCCCAGCCACGTAACATCATCTTCTCCCCGCGCGGCTCGGGATTGATCGCCAGGCCGTAGCTGCGACCGCGCAGGATCGCTTTCGCCAGGCGGTGCCACGGCTGTGCGCGGCAGTGCAAGCAGCACCCGTCGGCGGTGTATCCTTTCTCGGAGCCGCAGATGCTGCACGCTCGCTCGTGTGGGAGTTTGTACGTGTACTTGAGATTGCCGAGAACGGATAAGGCGTCAACAGCTGTGTCTTCGAACTTCTCCAAAGCGATACGGGCTGCGGAGATGTCACCACCTTGAACCTTGCGCAAAGATCCTGTTACAGCGCAGTGCGCACCAAGGACTTGCCAGAACGGGATCCGGTACTGATGTCCGCGAAGAAGCAGGTCATGAATCGGGGCTGGGTCGGAGACCAGAGCATCCCTAGCGATTTCGTCGGCGAAGATGGAGACCTGGGTCTTGGCGAACACAACACCAGGCATGCGCAGCCTCGTAGCCAGACGCCGTAGCTGACCTGTACGTCTGCTCATGGTGTGGATGTAGTCGACGTTCTCCCTGGACTTGTGGTAGACGTGCCGGACATGACAGCGACCAGGATTCAGTGATACAACAGCGGCGCCGAGGTACCATGCCGTCATACCCAGGAAATCATCCTCTCCGCCCCAGCGACCGTTGAAACCGTCGTTGAAGATGGTTGCGCACTTGTCCACGCGGGTGTTGACCTGCCGCAGCAACGACGCAAGCGCAGCGTTCACACCGAGACAACAGCTCCACGTGAACAACCTCGAGAACACCGGTGCTCTGGACACGACAAGTCTGTGCATGTCCGCGGCAAACACACGCTTGGACGCACCGGTGATACGCATTCTGTTATCCTCTGCCAGGCCACCCGCCTCCGTCTCATTCACACGGCGACCAACAGCCACAACAGGGTACGCGCCGGCGGCTATGAAGACTTCCTTGAAGCCTGTGAGAAGCGCCGGTGTCGGCACACAGTCACCGTCCAGGAACACAAGGTCGCAAGGTCCGAGACGGCGCTCAGCCTCCGCGGCGCCGATGTCGCGGTTGCGCCCGGCCTGGAAGCCGTAGCCGTCTACTTCGAGGACAGCTGCGTGGCGTCGCTTGCTGAAGTCAAGAAGCGTGTCCTTGGCCGTGTCCGTGCAACGGTCCAGCACGAATACGAAAAGGTCTGGCTGTGTCTCTAGACCTTCGTAGGCAGGCAGTAATCTCGGAAGATTGGCTGCCTGCTCGTGTACGAGAACAATGAGGGCTAGCATCGCTTACTAGTAGGCGTGGTGGCCGTGGTCGCGCGGTAGACGTTCGCGGTAGTGGAAATCAAACCTGCCTCCGAGAAGAGCACCGCAAACGGCGGAGCCGGCAACAACACGGGCACGAACAGTACCAGGCTGAAGGAAGTTTCCTACCCAATCTTCGCCGCCGAACAATGTCATTTCAGGCATCTGCAGAACACCTGCTGGAATTCCGAAGAAACGGACGGTCCAGTAAGCGTCGTCAGTAGTGCTGCTCCTTGACGACAGCAGAACGCCAGGCCAAGTAATAACAGGGCCGCCTCCCCACACAAAGTCGAAAACAAGGTTGCTGTGGGCTGTGTTGATTCCAGGATCTCCTTGCGCCGCAGACTCGATGACTACGTAAGCTGTGATCTCAGTAGGTACACCTGGAGGTATGAGAGCAGCTTCCGAGACAGCCAGATCACCGTAGTGTACGTCGGACTGTATCAGATCCGTAGGCGTTGTGCTCAGCGTGCCTCCTCCCCACAGCGATATGGACTTGTGCTCAACACGCGTCTTCGTGCGGTCAACACACAACCACCACGGTGACGCCGGACCGCCAGCGAGGTTACGAGCAACGAGCTCGTACAAGCGACCGTCGTCAGCACAGCGACGGATGTAAGGGCGACCGCCGATCTCAGCAGAACGTGCTGCGTACTCCGCGGAGGCAGCAGATGGGTTATCCTCCAAGGCGATCATTGCCGCCAGAGACAAAGGTTGGGACTGGTAGGCAACTTGCTTGATCGTGACCACACGCTCGGCCTGGGTCAGACCGAGACCGTCGAAGACGTCGTGGATGTTCTCGGCGGTGACGCTGTTCGCTGTTGGTGTGACAGCACCAAGTTCTGTGAAGAAGGAATCAAGGATTGGGCCTGTTACGACAGCGACGTCGGTCAGGTCCACCAATTCCAGGTCCGAGAACTGAACCGGGCAATTGAACACAGCGCCACCAGTGAATGTGGATACTCCGTTTGCCGCCAGAGGCCCCGCGATCGTGACACCACCGGCTGTCTGCAACGTAGACAGAGCTGTGTGCTGCTGGACAATCAGAGCCCCGCCCACGGTGACGTTACCAGCAACACCGAGCGTACCGCCAACATTCACGTTTCCGAGTACACCGAAAGGCACAGAGAGCGTGGCTCCTGCCAGAGCCAAGGACATGGCCAGTGTACCGTCGACGTACAAGTTCGTGGACCCGGACAACGCCGCAAAAGCACGATTGTTGCCGAAAGCCAGGCCGACCAGTCCGGCGCCGCCATACAAGCCCGAACTTCCGCTCGTGGTCAATCCGTACGCTACGGAAGCTTCCGTAGTCGACGTTCCTGTTCGGTAGTAGCTTCCTGTGATCGCGGCGCCGACGACGTTGCCAGTAAACGTGGCGTTGCCTGCTGCGGAGATGTTACCGGTCACAGCCAACGACGTCTTGAGGTTGGTCACTTGCGCGTTCTTGAACTCAAGAACAGGGAAGAAGTCGTTGGTGTAGTCGCTCAGACCAATCACCAAGGTGTTTCTGACCTCACTCACACGAGCCATCGCCGACATCCTGATTTCGACGTCAGATCCGGTGATCGCCTGCTCGATGAAGAGAGGTGCCGCGACCGCTGCAAGCGTCGAAGCCGAGGCTTCGTTACGTCCAAGAATGAGCGCTGTGCTTCCGTTCAGCGAGAACCCGATGCTGTTGTTGCTGGAAACACCTTCGGTACTTGTGAAAGAACCGATGTAGTACATGCCTGTGTTTGGTACACCGGTGAAGTTCAACCCAGGGGCAGCTTCGGTGCCACCAGGAACAGACAAGGCCTCTGTCAACGTGAGCTTGCGTGCGCTGAGGATGTTGCTGCTGATGGTTGTTGTGTCGGTTGCGGCCGCGTACGTGTACTTCGCTGTGTTTCCGAACAGAAGCGACAACGTGTTCGACGTTGCTGTGACGGAAGCGTAGGTGCTCGTATTCGTGCCGAGCTCAAGCTTGGTCCCGGCAAGGCGACCAGATGTGAAGAAGCCTAGACGATTGATCTCACCGTAACTGATGAAGTCACCGACGTAGGAAGCGCGCCCGAAGCGAAGAACACCGTCGTTCGAGCTTGAATCCTTCTCCGTGATCGCGATGCGGTAGGAGCAGTTGCTGTCCTCGTCCTGGAACTGTTCAAAGAGCAGTGGCGTGTCCAGGCCGGAAGCCAAACCACTAGCACTCGCTGTGTTCGATGCGAACACGAACGCGGTCTTGCCCTTCAACGATACACCGATGCCGTTGTAGAAGCTGAGATCTTCTGTCGCGAATGTTCCTACATCGTAGAGACCGGTGTCAGCGCTGCTGAACGTCAATGCTGGTACGGCGGCCGTGCCTGAAGCAAGGCGGAGTTGCCCGTCCACCTGGAGTGACTTGTAGCTACGAACGCGGCTGGCTGTGACCTCGAGAACAGGGATGAACCCGTCGGCGTACGAACTGATGCCGAGGATGATGTTCGACTCCGTAGCCACACCGCGGTAGGTGTGGATGCGATAGGTAACGTCGGAGTCGGCGTTGCGCACCTGCTCAAAGACAAGAGGGCACTGGACGGCAGCCAGACCGGGGTTGTCACCTTCCGTGGACTTCGCAAACAAAGCCACGGTATCGGACTCGACCGCTACACCCAATGCGCTGTAGACGGTGTAGTTGGTCGTCGCGACAGTGCCTGCGTAGAAGAATCCTGTGTTCGTGATCACGCCGTCGGAATTGCGGAAGCGCAGGCTTGGCGCAGGCGCGCTTCCAGGCTCCAATACAGCGGACACGATGTCGGCTTGTGAAGTCACACGCAGCGAGCGCACGACCTCGGTATCGACCTCCCGGTAGGCAAGCTTCGCCGACGAGAACGCCGTGGCTGCTTGTGCGTACTGGCTTTGCGGTGCCAGGCCAGCCATCGTTCCGCGAGCGTAGTAACGCACGTAGACGGTCTTGCCTTGCGCCACGACACGATTGAACTTGACACGCAGGGATGTAGCTGGTGCTGACGGGTTCCAGTATCCGGCGGTATTGGTGCTGGTGTTGTCCGCGGCGGGGTTGTACGACCCAGAACCAGAAGCATCCTGGATGTTGAGTACGTACAGCGGACCATCTTCATCGACGTAGCCGGCCAAGAACGCGTCCTGGAGCTCAAACCAATTCCGCGCAGTGGAGCGACCGTCGGTGTCAACGCCGAGCTTGCCGACGTATACGGCTTCAGCAAAGAACGGAAGTCCGCTGCCGTTGTCAGCACGAAGGATGTTGATGAAATCGGCGCCACCGGTAGTTGTGACTGTGACAGCCACAACACGAGGCACAGCGACAGGAATGCCGTTCGCGACAAGGGGATTGCTTGTGCTAAGCGGATCCGGGCCAGTGATGACGTTGTCGAGCGCTTGCTTCTGTGCAAGAGTCGGTAAAATCGCAGTATCGGTCTCTGTTACGAACCGATTGCCTGCACCTGGTGTACCTGCCGTACCAGCAATCGCCGCCTTCTCATCAGGCGTGACGTGGATCTGTGTCCCGGGGTAGTTGCCGAGGCCGGAAGTGTGCGCGGCGAAATCGGTTGCGAACTGCTCGTAGTTCCCGAAGGAAAGCCAAGCTGTGCCTGTCCAGATCCTCCAGGAAGGCTGCCCGCCTGTTCCTGTACGCAACAGTGCGAAATCACCAGGCAACATCTTCACCGGCGCCGCAGATGGCCACTTCGTCTGCATTGCGGTGTCGTTGTCGAACACGCCCAGCAGTGGGTTGTGCCCGGTCCTGGTCACACGATCGCTTCCGCTGTAGCTGATGTTCGACGTCGACGTCGTCGACACCGAGGACAAGTCGACTCTGCCGACAACGACGAGGAATGCACGCTGCGGGTCCGTCGCTAGATTGGTGTCTGACATCACTTCCAGTGCCAGTGTCGGAGCCGCTGGTGAGTTGTGCACAGCACGGAACACGATGTTGTTGACGCGACCTCCGACGCAGGCAAGCGTAACCGCGGCGTCGCTGTCGACAACCATGCCGTCGTTGCTCACCAGAGAGCCAGGCGCCACCTGAACGTTCGCGGTACCTGCGATCGGAGAGATTTCGAAGCCGGAGACGACGCCCTTCAGGAACAAGCGCCGAAAGTGCGCATTCAGATCCGTGGTGGCGTCGATGTTGCGGTAGGAGAAGACTGCTGCGTATGCCATGGTTGTGCTACCTCAGATCGAGTTCAGGATGAGGTTGAATGTGCGGTTGCTGTTCTTGGCCTTGAGGTTGTAGCCGACATTGCACACCGCGTAAAGGAACGTGTTGCCGACGAGTCCAGAGTCTGCAGGATCGGTGACGGCGAAGATCTCTCCGTAGATCCCGATGCCGGACAGGATGCCGGTGCCGACCTGATTTGCGAAGACGGCTTGGATCAAGGTCTTGCGGAAGTCGACCTGGACGATCTGCCCGGGTTGAAACTGGATGAGTCCAGTGGTGGGACTCGGGAGCTCAGCCAGTGTTGGGTCAACACGCAGAGGGAGATTGGTGTCGGAGTCGTGACCTGCGGCTCCTGCTTGGAAGTAACGGAGACGCCAGGCGCGTCCGCTCACGTGTGCGTCACCAGCGCGCATGGCGCCGATGTTGGTGATGGTGAAGCTGCCATCAAATGAAGTCGTAGCCATTGCGCCCTCTGTTTCCGAATGCGATGTCGTGCTCGTCACGGTGGCGCGGTCCAAACACACGGGGTGCTTGTGCCGGCTTCGCGGTGTCAGGACCGAGCACGCTGGTATCGGTGTTGTCCGTGTACTTCAGCACAAGCTTTTCCAGCTTTGCCAAGCGCAAGCGGTACTGGTCCGTGTTTCCACTCACGTGCAGGATCAGTGTGTCTGCGAACACGTCCGCAGGGTGATGTACCATGGAAGCATGCGTGATCGCAAGCAGGTACCTGGCGATGTTGTAGTCGCCAGGCTGGAGCTCGATCCCGGTCACGTCGTAACCGGTGATGCACCTGTCGATGTTCATGTCCGAAGGGTCCTGCAGCACGGTTTCGTACCGCTGCAGGAGATCCTGCTGTGCGATCTTGCGCCGGAGGCGACGCCTGACGATGCTGCTCATGTTGAAGGATCCTTGGGATTGGTGATTTCTTCCTGCTCACGCTTGCGCTGCTCCGCTTTCTCCTTCTCCAAGCTCTTCCCCATCTCGAGAAGCTGGTGTAGGTGCGGGAGCTGCCTGGGTCCGTAGACTTCGGCGATGCGCTGATGCAGCTCTTTCATGTTCTCGCGGCGCTTTTCCTTGCGCTCGTTCTCGTTGTCCTGCAGCCGCTGGTGGTGCTCGATGGCCTTCTCGGTCATGTAGTCCCAGTACTCGTATCGATCCAGCGGCCGTTCAATCTTCATCAGCGGAGGCACGCGATCCCGTGGACGTCGCACCTGCTGGTTGAACATGTCCACACGGTTGATGCGTTGTTTCTGGTATGGCTCGAACTTCAGATCCAGGACATGGCCAATGACCACAGAACCGTCATCGTACTCGGCGACAGTGAAACCGGCTTTGGCTAGGACAGCCACGGCCTGGGCGTTCAAGACTCCGCCCTCATTGTAACAGGCCAGGCGCCGATAGGCAGCAACGAAGCAACACCGACACGAAGAGTCTCCGGAAGATGCGCAAGCTCCGCCGAGCGAACAAGCGTGAATCCGGAGCCGGAATCAGCTTCGAAGAACACGGTGTTGAACTGACGGCGGATGCGCAATTTCATCGTTTACGCGACCTTGATGTTGTGCTTCTTGGCGGTGTCCAGGAGTTTCTGCACGTTCTCATCCGTTCGCTTCATGACTGCTTTCTGCTTCGGCGACCAGCCGTCTTCCTCCATGCTTTTGTCAGCTTCGGCTTTGAGCTTCTTCCAGTCCTTGTGCGTCACGTATATGACGTGAATCAGCATCCCGACAGCTACGACAACAGCAGGTACGAGGAATCCTGTCAAGAGCAAAGCTGACATGATAGCGTAGGAGATGAATGCTACCAGAGTGTGCCAGCTCCAGAAGCTGTCCCATGCAGCACCTGCTTGGAGCATAGTGCCCTTCTTGGTTCCGTTCAAGTACACGAATCTTTTGGCTGCGTGCTTCACCGCGGCCAGAAGCTCGCGCAGCTTCGCCAGGAACGGCTTAACGGCTTTCTGGCGCACAGCCCGTAGGGTGTCGCGAAACAAACCAGCGGTCACGACGTTGGCTTGTACAAGATCCGCCTCGCAAGAGGCCAGTGCGACCGACCAGTTGTCCGCAGCTACGACGATGTTGAAGGAACGGCTCATGGGAAACCTCGATGTGTGTGTGCTCCCGGTCAAGGACCACTGTCTCTAGGAGTTGAACTCGGTCCACGTCCCGGAGTAACAAACACGAGGTGTGACAACACCAGCATCGTCAACCTTCAGACCTACCTGCGCCGGAGCAGTGGCGATGTCCGCGCCAACGAAGAGGCGGAGCTCACCAGCGGTGCCATCCGGGATCTCGATCTCTACCTCAAAGTCACCGGAGATTTCAGCTGTTCGTGTTTCATACTGCATCGAAAGCGAACTCCTGGACGAAGGCTAGATGGCCGTGGTTGTTACCGAGAGCCGCGACAAACTGGCCGTCCCAGGAAAGAGACAGTGTGTGCAGATGTATCGGCGAACCTGAGTTCTCTGTTGTGCCTGTCCACGGAGTTCCGAGGCGGATAGCCGCCGCCTGTGCGAACGTGAAAACAACCACAGCATGCACATGACCAGCACCGATGTCCAGGACTGTGACCAACAAGCCAGGAGCTGCAGACGCAGCCTCACCAGAGGCCGGCGACCAGGTGGGTTCGTTCGAGCTTGCGTTCCAGCTTGTCACAACTTCGCTGCTGTTTACACCCCAGGAAAGTACGTCTGTGTACGAAAACACAGCACTCTTCTCCAAGGTAACACCGAAGTCTTCCGTGGACTTGTCCAGCAGCGACATCGGCAATCCCGGTTCCGTCGACGAGACGTCCGGAGCCAAAGCTGTGCCCACATACGGAGCCTGGTCCAGATCACCGTGCTCGGCGAAGCTATCGAAGTGTCTACCGGAATCAAATGTGCCGGTGCCGTCCAGGAACGCCGTCGGAGTATCAGCAAGACCAGGCGCCTGTACGGTTCCGTAGAGCTTGTCGTGTGCCCAGAATTCGAACTCGGTGACGTCCACGGAACCAAGCAAGGAGATCCAGGAGCGTCTTTCCTCGTACTCGAGCTCGGTTGTGGTATTGAGCACGGAGAAGTCACCGGTCTCGGCGGCTCCGACGAAGTCTCGACCTGTTTGCTGATCCTGTGTGCTTGCAAGATGCACAGCGCCTGGGTAACGAGCGCTTGCCGCATCCGGAGCCCACACGTGCATGAGCTTGCCGTTCACCGACCAGGCCTGTGTCTGCAGCCCCAGCAGCCACGAACGGTTCAGAGGAAGACGCGGACGGGAAAGTACTGGTGTCTGACGAAGCAGCGCCTGGGACAGCGCCTGGATGGCGGCCGTCGACCCGGGCATGTTCATGAGCGCGTTGACGCTCATGCTGTGTGCATGCCTGTACATGTTCAACGCCGTTGGGAAGTGGTCGGAGAAGCCAACCACAGGGCGCGTCAGCACCGTCGGCTCTTCCGAGAACATGTCCGCTTCCACGGCGTCGATCTTTGCCCAGAACCCTTCGTAGATATTGGAAGCGAAGCCGTACAGGAGCGTTGCCGCGCGCAAGCACGTCACCGCACGCTCAACAATAGCAGCGCCATCGCAGGAAACCGTGACCTTGTTCAGACCCTTGGACAGATACAGATCGAAGATCGTGATCGGCGACGTCGCGACGATGTCGATGTCATCGGAAGCACGCGGAGCGATGCTTGGGTTCTTGCGCGTAACGTGAACGTGCAGGATCTTGCCGTCGTACTCGGAGGGGATGTCCAGCTTCCAGGACGTGGTCTGGTACGGAGCATAGGGAATCGGGAATGCGCTGAAGTCGTAGAACGTACCCGGCGTGACGCCGCTGAACTCCCGCCCTCGCACACCGTACCAAAGCCGCTTGTATGTGGCGAGCTCGGGTCCGAATATGGGCGAGAGTGCCGCGGACACGAGAACAGACATCAGGCACTCACGATCTTGAACTGGATGTCGGCTGCGGCTTCGAACGCAAGGCTACGGCCAGCAGGCACAGGAATAGTTTCGATCGTGCTTCTGCCCTTGCGACAGAACGTGCGCACACGAACAAGCTGCAGATCCGAGTGCGAGGCCTGCAGATACGCAACCAGACCGGAAGCGCTGAAGCTCGTGCCGAAGTGTGTTGTCAGGTACGAGATCGCCGTGGATTTGATGTTCGCCAGCGCGTACGTCGGGCACACGACTTCAGCGGTCACGGTAACGGGAAGCGTGTTCGTCAGCCTCGGCAGGATGTCCATGCCCATGATGTCGGCTTCGTCCAGGCTCTGGGCGATGTTCCAGACCGAAGCCGCGTACTGGTAGCGGATCCTGATCGTGTCCGATGTCGACAACGGCGCCGTGATTCGCACGGAGTCTGTGGACATGGCGGAACGTGTTGTTGCCGGTGTCATGTCCTGCAGGAACTTGTACACGTCCCGCGTCTGAAGCACACCGTTGATGTAGACGGCGTCGATCGCCAGGACCGGCAGCTTCGTCAGCGGGTACACACCCGAGGCGCTTGGAGCAAACACATCCTCGGTGACGTCCGTCCATGGTGCGATCGTGTAGATGTCAGCCGCTGCGCCTGTGACCGGACGTGTGAACGCGGAGCGGTCCGTGCTTGGAACAAGCGTCAGGGAGTAGTCCGAGAACCGGCGCTGAAGCTCAACGAGAACGCCCTGAATCGTGCTTGTATCCCGGGCACTGAAGCTGTCTTGGATCTGCTTCAGATACGAAGTCGACTGATCGGGACTGCTGCCGCCGTAGGCAGCGGCGGTGTTGTACACACCGGAGATGCCGGTTACAGGCATGAGCATTCGTGTGATTCGGTACGCTGGGAGGTTGTAGCCAGCACCGGTGCCGACAGCCTCGGCTTCGACGAAGATCAAGTAGCGGCCAGACGACGAGTCTAGGTACGAGACCGCGACAGCGGCGCTGATGCCGCGGATCGCCGTAAGCGTCGTGAACACATACGTGCCGTCGTCACTGGCCACAGGCAGACCTGCAGAAATGCTCACAGGTGTCGAAGGCAGGGCGGTCATGTAGAAGGCCAGAAGCACACGTGCGCGCTGGCCGCGCGGCGT
>Ga0172381_10007342_pt1 | contig 10916 bp, 12 predicted proteins | sample Leawel6488metaG_FD_119754 | JGI IMG/M metagenome (GOLD analysis project Ga0172381, IMG submission 119754) | Leachate microbial communities from a municipal landfill in Southern Ontario, Canada - Leachate well 64-88 metaG | ecosystem: Engineered > Solid waste > Landfill > Unclassified | place... | reverse complement strand
CAAGGTTCTTTGCCACAAGCATATTTATTACCAACAGCATATAACCTTGGTTTTCCTTTTTGAGCATCACTTATCTTCTTTTTATGCTCTTCAGACATTGGTTGTTTCCTTTTATCAAGCATACACACTCAATTTTTTATCTAATATTAACTATAATCAGACGGTGGCCGAATCTCCGGCGGAAGCCACCCAAGAACGAGCTACATCATTATGGCCAAGGTCAAACAAGGAATGACCAGCCCACTGTAGTTCACGAGTCTTATAAACAACATTGACAGGGTCAACATTGTTCCCTTCTGATTCAACGAATTGGAAGCCTTGTTCATCAGATAAAGCCTTTGAACTATCAAACATATACCAGTAGGCATCAGATGTTAAATAGTCTAAAGCGATAATCTTAAAGGCAGGAACACCAGTGCCATCATTGTCATTACTTTCTGGTAGTTTACCAGCTCTGATAGCACCTAGAATTTCCATAGCCTTAAAGTAGACCGAAGAGCCTTTCTTACAAACTAAGGTATCAAGGTTAGCTGGGTCTGGGTTACCACGAGGGTCAACAAACGCAGCAGCAGTCTTAATAGCGGCCTTATAACCAGCATAGTCAAATGGTAAAGAATAGGTCGTTCCATCATAGACGACGTTGTTCATATCCGTGCCACCATCTTCACGAGTATGAGCAGTGGTAAAGGCTTCTAAAGAATCACCACCAGTAATGGTAAGTGTCATAGAACCAGCACCTTGGTCATAATGAGTATAGGTAGCAGAAAAACCATTAATTAATCTTTCAGCAGCTAACTTTTCTTTCTTACGATTTAAAGCATTATCAATCTGCTTTGCGATGTTCGTAACATCACGCTTTTTAATAGCGAATTTCCAAGTTAAATAAGAGAAACATTCTAACACATCAATCTGAGTTTGAGTGTAGGTTTTCTTATTTGTTTCAACTGGAACATCTTCTTTTATTGAAGAGTTCTCATTAGTAAACGAAGCTTCACCCAAGCCTGAAATACCAGCATCTTTCTCATAGTAGTCAGTAGTAGTCCTGAAATTCATATACTTCTTTAGTTGAAGTTCTGGATTGGACTCTTTCTGAAAATACTTTTGAACAGATTTATCAATAGCATTCGCAGCTTGAGCTAACATCATTGGGCTCATAGCCATATAATTGTCTTTAGTTAATTAGAATTAAGTGAGAGCCCTAACGAACTCACCAGCAATGATAGTAGAACTAATAACAGCGGTCTGCATAAAGACACCATTGGTAGCGTCATCAGTGCCTGAGTTATTAATAGTTCTAGCATCAGTCAAGGCCATTCTCATATAATTATGAGCTACATTAGTAGCCGCATTAGCTAATATATGATATGTAGCACCATAAACAATATCCTCTAACAAAACGCTTGTATCAGAAGAGGTAGCCGCTTTAGTAACGATACCACCACCCTGAAGCAAGGAAACGGTCGCAGAAGAAGTAGCAACAACAACAGTGCCAGCAGTTCTACTAGCCATACACAAATCGCCTATTGCTAGGGTCTGTGAGCTAATAACTCTTGACTTCGTTTCGCTGTCTTTTCCGCTGACTCTTTTAAATCCAGCCATAAAGGTTTTAATTATTTAGTAAATTCCTCAACCTCATCTTCATCAAAATCTTTGAATACTAAATTAGGATGTGAGCTGGCAACAAATATTTTGTTTCCCGCAGGCATAACTTTCTTAGCCTCATTAACCTTAGTTGAAGATGCGGAGGTGCCGTGAGAAATATCACCAATTTTGCGCTTTTGAGCTTCAATTTTATCTTCTGGCAATTCTTTATCGCCTAAAGCATCTTTTACATCTCTGTCTACCTTATCAAAGATAGATTTGATTTGTTTAGATGACTTACCGGCAATATTGTAGTCAGAACCTAAAATCTCTCTGAATCTTCCCCAGTATAAGTCGTCTTTGTCGTTTTCAACAGCATATTCAGGATGTTCATCAACAAAACTGTTTAGAGTTTCGTCTACCATATCCTTATAGGTGTTTTCCTTTTTAACATACCCTTGTTTAGTAGCAATAATATCAACGACTTTTTTCAATCCGATAATTTGGTCATCATCATAACCTAATTCTCGTAATTGCTCGTCAGTATCTCTTTCCTCAACAACGGGTGGAATAGTTTCACCTAGCTCTTGTTTACGCTTTTCGTTTCTTAATCTGTTGACCTCAGCCCTCAAAGCATACTCTCTTGGTGTTTCACCACGAACCTCCCTTAATTCCACAGTAGAAGCTTCCTTTTCAGGAATTTCTGTGGGTTTATCTTCTACGACAGGCTCTTCAATGGTTTCTTCAGTTGGCTCATCAGGAGTTTCCTCTTGTGTGTCATCTGCTTCAACAGCATCTTCAAAGCTTTTAATGTCGTCTTCAGATAAATCTTTTACTTCACTTATTTGATTTTCCATACGAGTTGTTTTAACGCCTAACAAGTCGGCGATTATATTAATTACTTAATATCTATTCTTTTATAAGCCACACTAACGGTGTTAAATACTTTGGCTCAATATCAAAGTTTCCTAAATCACTAATCTTAATAACTGGGACTTTAATTTCTAAATCAGCACTTAACAAAGATAGCATTTTATCATTAAACTCTTTAGCCGGCTCTGGTTCAAACTTGATTTGACCAGTTTCTTTTCCATCTTCATCTAATTCAGGTGTTCCTAATTCTTTAGCTAACTTTATCTTTTCAGCATCAAACGCTTCTAAAATTGGAGCTAACGCTTTCAAAAACACTGACAATTGAAAACCTGTAAACACTGGGAGTTTTTGTTCTACTAATTTATTGATGGCTTCAATACTCCCAATAATGTCATTTAATTTAACTGACTGTTCGTTACCTTTGGCTAATTCTTTGATTGTTTTGTTCATACGATTGATTTTAACGCCTCAAAAGAAGGCGATTATTTTAAGTTAATTTTTCTGTTATATCCTAAATTGATACACACTCTCTTACACCAATTCTCAATGCTTCCTAATACATTATTTGAATCTACTTTGATACTTCGTAAGTCTTGTTTGTATAATGCTTTATGAGCGTCTGTTACATTTGAGAAACTAGCAGGCACTTCAATTGTAAAGATGTTCTTATTAACATTATACCAAGCACTAAACCCGTCATTGGTATCAAAATACCTTTCAAACATCGCTAGTTGTTTACCCGATAGGTGTTGAATTTCTTCCTCAACGGGGACAACCAAGACTTCTTCTTTCTCTTCTTCTAAAACTTGACCGACTACTTTGTCCTTATTAACTAGGGTTTCTAGTGTAGTAAGGATTAACTCATTGGTTCTGGCCTGTGTAGCCATAGCTTTGTCAAACTTTTCAGCTAGACCATCATCGGTATCTAGCTTAGCTTCTTTGGCCTTTTCACGACCTAACCTCATCTTTTCCTTTTGTTCCGGCGTCATTGTCATAAATTTACTCTTTTTTTTACACGCTTGAGATGCGTGATAATTTATTAAATGTTAAATATTTTATCCAATATTCTCTGTTATGATTTGTCTTAGAGTGACAATGTTTACATAAAGTTATTAAGTTATCGGGGTTACAGTTCTTTTTATCATAGTCTATATGGTGGACTGAATGTGTTTTATCTCCCTGCTTTTCTCCACAAACTTGACACTGATAATGGTCACGCTCTCTAATTGCTATCTTTAGACTATTTGTCCAATTAACTGGATAAATTTCATAGGATTTGCCACCTCGCCAGAAATTACATTTTTCTCCTTTATTAGCAAGACCTATTTTTATTTTTGTTTCGTCAGACATCTTTTTACCTAGTTGAGAAACTGAATTTTTTAATCCTATTTTTTCTCTAGCCTCTTTTGAAATTATACATCCAATCTTGCTTAAACTCATTCTTTTTCTAGTTTCTTCAGACAGTTTTTTACCTTTTTGCGAATTACTCATTTTTAATTTTGATTCTGGGCTTCTTTCATATATTCCGCTTCTGCCCTTGACACCACTCATACGATTATATTTAACGCCCTAAAAGTAGGCGAATTTAACTTAATTTCTTAATGGCTTCTTCTTGTGACAACATTTCTATTTCATCCATTTGTTGTTTTTCGTATATCCACTCATCCACCGGATACTCAATGGTAAAAATGACGTCAGCACCTTTAGCAATATCCTCTTTGGCTGTAACCTTGACTGCTTTTCTTATCATCTTGACTTTCTTTTCCCTAACCGTAACCATATCAGCCATTTCTTCATCATCGGCATAGAGCATAAGTAATGCGTAAAGGTCTGACTTATTGACAACAGCAGTATGACCATCAATTGTAAATAGTATGGTCTTACACGGCGTTGATGTTTCGTCATAATTTGCTTCGCAAGTTAGATTTTTAAAGGTAAACTTGGCGTAATCTTTTATCATAAATATTTCTTATTAGTAAAATATTCAACCCACTTATTTCTACTACCATTAGTTTTCATATGACAACTTCTACAAAGAGTTATTAAATTATTGGGATTACAGTTGTTTTTATTATAATCTATATGGTGAATATCAAATATTTTCTCTTCTTGCTGTTTGCTGCATAATTGGCAAGTATATCTATCCCTCTCCCTTATGCTTCTTTTCAATGTGTTTGTCCAATTAACAGGATAAGACTTGAGGCTTCTATCAATAATCCAGTTGTATGCCTTGTCGCCTTTATTGGCATCGCTTATTTTCTTTCTACTATCTTCTGTTAGATAGCTTTTATGCCCTTTTTGGAATCCAAATCCTTCTTCTTTTATTCTCTTTAGTGTTGCCAGTCTAAGACTGTTCTTATGCTCTTTTGACTTTTTCTTTCCCTTACTTGCCAAGCTGATTTTTAATTTAGTTTCTTTACTTCTTTTACTGCCTGTTTGCCTTTCACTTATCTTTTGTTTTGCTTCTTCTGATAACTTCCAGTGCTTACCCTTACTATTACCGATACCACCAAGCTTAGATAGTCTAAGTTTATTTTTATGTTCTTCAGAGAATTTTACACCTTTTAATGCCATATCATTATACACCATTGTATTTACGGGCTTCTTGTTCAATGCTACGGAAGAAGTCCTTTAAGTAAAATATACCGCCTTCAGTAAACGCTCTATCCCAGATAATATCAGCTTCGGTTGTTCTCTTAGCTGACTGGGTTAAGTCTAGTTTATCTTGGACATATTCATTAAGATACTGTTCAACAGCTTCCCAAGATAGACTTGTCTGTGCGTCTTGAAGTAACTTTCTGTCTACCATTGTGTTGCTTTAGTTTCTGCTCCACTCATAGCACCCATAGTCTGTCTAACAGGATTAGCTATTGAGCTTGGTGCTACTACTGATTGATTACCTTTCTGTGCCATCGGAGAGGCCACAGGAGCTCCACCTTGCGTGTTTTCTTGTCCAACCTGTTCAGCATCTATAAACAATGGATTTTGTTCTTTCTCCATTGCTTTTGCTTCTTCAGCTTGAACTTGCTTTACCTGTTGATACATCTCTGGGTTATCTACCATTTCAATCAATCTCTTAGGCAACCAGTTTTCAGGTTTCTCGTCTTGTATTTCTAAAATCTGTTTAACTGGATTGTATAAGTCCATAGCTACTTCTAAACCGCCTTGTGGTGTAAATGATTGACCGGTTGTTGGGTCTACTTGTTGGTTCATTAACAAGGACATCTGATAAACTACCGGACTTATAACATTAAACAACTCTAACTTTCGTTGGCGTTCTATCTCTGGGTTAGGGGCTATAATAGACATAGCTTTAACGCTAATCTTACCTTCCCATTTCAAATCACCTAGTCCTATTGTTCCTTCTTCGGTTGCGTTATTACCTAATTGAAAAAATCTACGGTCTGGACTTTCAATCAATACTCCTTCTCTGTCTTCATCTAGTCCTAAATCAAGGTTAGGATAATATTGAGCATTTTTAATTTGTCCAATTGGAGTGCCTTGTTCATCTACACCCTCGCTTTCAAAACTATCAGCTTTAACTCCGTATTCGTCTTCATACTCTTGCATATCTTTAGCATCGGTAAACTCTTGTATCTCTGGTGTTGAATAGACTTGATTAGCCCAAGACAGCGTAATATAGGCGTCCATCTCAATAGCCTTAGCTATGTTTAACATCGGGATATTAAGTCGTTTCAAAGCCGAGTCTTTAGCGTGTAAGGTTTCACCTAAAGTCTTGCCTTCTACCTCTCCTTGTAGTGTTGGTGTAATTCCAGTAGTGTCGTCTATTTCTTCCTTTATCATACCGATAGCTTCCCAACCACGATTATCATATTGTATCTTGACTTGTTCAACAGTTGTTCCGGGGTTCTTTTGCTGAATAGTATTAGGAGAAAGTATGATTTCAGATTGACCATCTTTAGGCGTGCCTGACATAAATAACATCGGGTAAGTAGCCATTGTTATTTGGTCAACATTCATATTCTTCATTCGGTCATACATCACCTTGCTGTTCTTTAATAGTTCGTATAATCCAATACCATAAATAGTCCGAGGGTCACGCTCTATCCAACTAGCATACCACAAAGTTAATTTACCATCATCGTTAGGAAGTGGTGAGTAATACACTGGTATATTTTGGTCGGGTATAAATATACAAAACAAATCTTTCTCTTTGTTCTCGTAAAATCCTACCGTGATTATATCATCACGGGTCTTAGTGGCTGAGTTCATTTGGCCTTCACCGTCATTATTTTCTTGCTTAGGTGTGCCGCACTTAACTGCCTTAGAGTTCTTATACATTCCAAACTCTTCTTCAAACTTATCGGCGGTGTAGTCTTTCTCATAATACCAGTCGTTGATTGAGAATGGGTCTGTTAGGTTAGCTTTATCGTCTATCCAAGTCCGGTATAAATCAAGCTTCTCACGATATACATCATTAAACTCAACCAATTTAATCTTTTTGTATTTGTTGTTCTCAGGTTTATCGGTGTCAATTGATATTAAAATCTCTTTATCTCGTTTCAAAATGCGTGGGACTGTGTGTCCAACAGCAAATCCGTATTTAGCTAAATCAAAAACAAACAACTTGAGGACATCAATCCCGTTGTTTATTTCCCAGCTACGCTTCCACAAAGCCTTAGCTACATTGTTTCGTTTCTCATATTTTTCATTAGTAGCCTTAAATACTGCTTCAGGGTTCTGGTCTATTAAAATAGATAGTGCTGTTTGTATCTTAACTAATAGTGTTGGTTCACTTAGTGTTGACCTCCAGCTGTCTTGGCTTAGTGAGTCTAAACTGATTACACGACTTGTTCCTCTTAATCCTAATGTATCGTCTTGCATTAAGACTAGGTTGTGCTTATCATCTACTCCTAACTTATGAGTAAGGTCGTTGGGTAAATATTCTTTATCGGCTGCTCTCATTAACTCTTCAAAGTTTAAGCCACCACCAATATCAGTCTTAGTTCGTTTTAATACTTCAATCCGAGATGACAAAAAATCTACTAGCTTGTTCTCTTTATCGTCTAGCTTAATGTCTGCTATCTTCTTTTCCTTGTCTAATTTATTCAAGTCCATATTTATAAGTAATTATCTTGACTTATTGAATTGTTATTTTTGTTGTGTTGTGCCAGCCTAGCCATTATGCGTTCAGCTACTGTTTTTAACTCTCCTGTGTTAATATCGGTCTTAACTGACGGGACATTCTCACGGATATAATGAAGTATACCCATAGCTATAATTGCGTCATCGTGTTTGGTTGGCATAGCTTCTGGTCTACCTAAATCATTTTTAATAAACACTAAACATTGTTGTAGAAATCTTTTAGTCCATATACCTTCAAATAAATTAACCTGAACTAGTAGATTATCTAACATCGGTTTACGACTTACTGAGCTTGTTGAGAAACCTAACTTTCTACCCGTAGTGTGCGTTACATCATCAATTGTTTCTCTCCAGTATAGGTTTGGATACATATGACTTTCAAATAACTGGGTCAATACCCATAACCCTGCGTTGCTTTCAACCCCTAGATAGGCGTTGTTATACCATCTACCCAGTGTATCTAATAAGAGTGCGAACTCATCCGGTCTTATCTTGTTGCTGTCAAACTCGGCGCAAGGCTTAAATGTGTTGTTATCAATTAAAATACAGTTTGAACTATCACCTTCCTTGCCCTCAGCCACATCAGCGGCTATTACATAACTCCCTAACTGCTCTGGTGTCTTATAAAATAGTAAATCACCATCTATGTAATACTTTAACAACTTCTCGGGTATATCTGACTTATTAACTTCAATCGGTTTAGGTGCGTCCGGTAAAAGATACATTATCCGTTCCTTATTAAAGAATGTATTCCCTGAGGCCACGAATGCTTCTTCTGGCGTAGTTGGATACTCTTGGTGTAGTTTCTCCCAATCTCGTTTAAGTGATAGCCACTTAGAGTAGTAATAGGTTATCTCCTTGTCTGTCAACTTATGTTTAACCTGATAATCCTTAAACTTATTACTCTCGTCCATCTTACTGACTGGTATAATTTCTACAATCTTATTGATGTCTTCTTCATCCCACTGCCAGTTATAAAAGTGTGCCTTGAACTCTGTCTTGCCTGGTTCTCTTTGTCTATTCCAAGCTTCCCAAAAGATGTCATAGAAGTGTCCACCCATACCCTCAGCCGTTGATTCAATATCTATTCTACCGTCCATAGGGACTGATGGTATCGTTCCAGTAATAATTTCGTCTGCCTTAGCTGGATACTTAGCACATAATTTAGCGTATTCTGAAATGTGGACTCGGTTATGTGTTCCTGACCGACCTGAATTACTTACTGTCATTTGGCTGAAGTTTCCATTAGTAAAGTCAAACTTTAACTTATTAGCTGTGGATGTATCTACTTTCCAAATAAGATTGACTAAATTAGGATTAATATTTCTCCAAGCTAAATCTACTTTCTTATCAAATATCTCTATGGCGTCTTCCTTAGTATGAGCTATAAATAGTGAGCTAAATCCTCTAGTAAACAAAGTATCATCTAAACTATCAATAGCTTCGTATGTCGTATTATGAGAAACAAAACCCTCGGCTATAAATGTTTTAGTTGATGTCTGTAAGTCTATTAGGGTTCTTTCTCCTAGTGGTTCAATCTTAACAACTTCCAGCAAACAACCTCCAGTCTTTTTTCCTGGTAACTCCCTATTCTCCCAAAATCTATTTTTTATAAATCTTGATGGTCTAGTTTTTCCTAGAAGCCTAAACTTTTCATCCATTCTTCCGAAACATATTTTATAAACATCCTTACTACCGAACTTAGAGCTTTCACCGTTTTTTCTTTTATCTACTTCTACCCGATAATTATATTTATTATCTTCAGCATATTTAACCATTCTATCCCATACAAAACCAGCAACCTGAGAAGCAGATATTCCTGCTTGATGTTCTTTCTTTCCAATACTTCCCTCGCCATCTAATATTCCTCCAAACCAACCATCTTCATATGATGCTTGATTATCCCAAGGAATAGTAATTGACTTTAGCTTATTACCAACTTTCAAATGACTTTTAGCTGTTATCCCTGGCTCAATGGCCATCCACTTATTATCGGTGGCTACCTTTCTGCCTAGCCAAGGATGTTTAGCAGAACATATTACGCTACGACCATCTTCTAAAGTTATTCTGAAAGCTTCTCTTACTACCTTAGAAACTATCTCCACTTTCCCTAATCTCATCTTTCTACTTTTACCTTGTCCATCTTTACAGTATTCATCAACAGAAACAATCTCTGTTCCTGGTTCTAGGTCAATTATCCTAATCCATCTTAAATCTGATGTTAAAACTCTTGTTTCAGGGTCTAAACAAAAACCTAATTGCCGAGATTTAAGGATTATGTTGCGTGTGTGTTTATTATTATCAAAGTCCTGCTGTGCTTTATTCTTCTTAAAAACTATCTTATTTAAGTTTTTATCTACGATAGTATAAAGATTTTCTATCCTCCACTCTTTAGTCTGTGGCATATTATCTACCCCCTAATTCTTTTAATATCTCATCTATTGATAACTTACCACTTAAATCAACTTTATCAGTTGGCTTATATCCTGCTCTGTCTAAAATATCTTTATTAGCATTTAATCTTACGGTTTCATTTTCTGCTGTCTTACTTAAAACTTCTATCCTTGTGGCAGCATCGCCGGCAATACTTTCTAAATATTCTTGTATTTTAGGTTTTTTAAGGTTTTCACTTCCTATATTAGCAGCAGTAAAATAATCTTTAGTATCATAAACATCTAAAGCAGCCTCTGTTCTATTTCCTCCATTATCAACATAGGCATCAGCGAATTTCTTTTGTTTTTCTGTTATCTTGTTAGACATTATTTCTTTTTACCTTTTTTCTTGGAGCTACATCCCATAGTATTGAAAATAATTATTTAATTCTGCCCACTTTCAACTTAGCAAAGGTTCACAAACGATTTATTATTCTATGGTAGCCATATACCTAGGTTCAGGACTTTCATTACTCATAGCCGTTCTAATGAGCAGAATAAAGTAATCATTAAGCCCGACAGATGAATTGAACATCTTTGTGCTCCCCAATAGCAGTCGGACAATTGAAAGTTTTTCATCCCAGTCGCAACCGAGAGGCCGTTTTAATGACGGAGGAAATACTTAAATCTTATCTATCCGGCAATGCCTTAGGATTTAAGCAATCTTTCTACCTTGAGCCTAATGTAGGAATTGAACCCACTACTGTTCATTACAGGTGAACCGTTTTGCCGATAAACTAATCAGGCATAGAGGGATGAAATTGAATTTCCCTCTTCCATTTTTAGAAAAAATGTCTAAAAACCCTCTCCTATTTTTCAAATTGTGCCATTAAAAGGTTGAACGACCAAAATAACAGCTCTAAATGTGCGACAAAATTACTCTCTTACTCTATACTCATCATTATAGCAAAAAAATAAGATACT
>Ga0172381_10007341_pt1 | contig 10918 bp, 12 predicted proteins | sample Leawel6488metaG_FD_119754 | JGI IMG/M metagenome (GOLD analysis project Ga0172381, IMG submission 119754) | Leachate microbial communities from a municipal landfill in Southern Ontario, Canada - Leachate well 64-88 metaG | ecosystem: Engineered > Solid waste > Landfill > Unclassified | place... | reverse complement strand
TCGTTGCGTCTACGAGCGTAAACGCGCCTTCCATGTCAGCCGCAGCAACATCACCAAACGATCCGCCTGTGGTTGTGTCGCACTCCTGCAGAGTTGGAAGCAAACTTGCGGTTGCACCAACGCCTGTAATCGTGCCAATGTCCACCAAGACAACTGCGGACTCAAAACCCAGAGTATCCAGCAAATTGGATGTCTGGTCGTCGTTGTCGTTGGTATCCTGTGGTTCAAGCAACTGCACGAATGCCAAATTGCTGTAAAGGTCTGTATTTGCCATATCTAAATCACCTCTTTCATTTAAGCCGCTTCAAGCGCATACGTTAATATGACATCAACGTGTGTGGCAGTCGCCAGGTCAGAACCCGCTTTGATAACCGTCACGTCATCCCCTGCGGTGTTCGCAATAAAGCTCGCACCGTCCGCAAGAACAACTACATTTGTAGTGTCGGGCTTTACGACAGTGCTTCGAGTGAGCGCGCCAACCGGTGCGGAAACCAGGATGGCTGTGCCGCATTTTAGATCGACCGATGTTGCGGTCGCTGCATTGCCGCCAATAGCAATCAGGGTTACGTCTATCAGACGGAACTTTTTGGTCGTGGGAATGCTTAGAAGTGTATGTCCTGCATTCACTTCTGCGACAGTGACCCTGTGACGGTGACTAAAAACAACCTGATCGCCCAACCCGTCGAGTTCGTTTAATTCAAGAGCCGACGGAGTAACAGCCGTTCCTGCAATTTTAAGCGCGCCGCCATCCACAATATCTAGCTCGCCGCCGATAACAGTTCGCGCCCCGCCCTGTTCAGTATAGTTTTCAGTGCCATAGGTAGGCATAGTATTTAGCCTCCTTTAGCTAGTCGCGCACTTGATCGGGACAATGGCCTCGGCTTTTGTGACGCCGCCGCCCGTGCGCTTAGTGAAGTAGAACAAGACCTTTGGTTTGCTCGAATACGGGTCGCGCAGCACGGAGGTCGTGGGCTTGTCGATGATCTTGTAACCCATTCGCAGGTTCGCGAACATGATTGGATATGTGCCGGTAGTCATTGTTGGCATATCGGCAGTAGGAACGATGGAATACCCATGCAGAGTGGCAATCTTGCCGTCAACCGGGTCCATCTGGAACAAACTGCGCCCCTCGCCGTCCTTGAGCAGTGCAACCTGCAGGATGGTCGAACGCTTCATAAACCAATTTGCGCCGTTGGCGTAAGCATCCTTGATGCCGTAGACGGCTTTGAAAATGCTATCGGCGGTAATCGCGGATGCACTGCCGGTATAGACATAATTCGCCAAAACTGAGGTGTTGGTGAGAATGCCTTCCGGTTCGAGCACGGTATCGCCGTTGATGAACGATTCGCCCTCGAGTCGAACAAATGCGTCGGCTGCCTCACGTGCAAGGAACCCCTCTACGTCGAAACCAGCATCATCAAGCATCTGCTGGTATACCTCGGGATATGCATATGCATTGCGAAGCGGAATCTCAAGCATTCCGATGGTTGGGGTAGTATTCGCGCTTGGTGTCGTGCGCTCACCAGTCCAGCTACCCGTCATCTGAGTGTCTTGCCGTGGCTGTATATACCTGTCGCCGCCGATGGTTTCCACATCAGCATAAGCGCGTATCGGGCTATACTCGTTCACCAGACTAATGATTGTGTTGTTCATGGTCGGGCTAACGAGATACCCGCCGTTCGGGTCGGAATCCGTTGCCATGGCCTTCGTTTCGAGAATAACTCGGTCATCCTGCGACATACGCTCGGAACCCTTGCGCAGATATTCGCCAAGAACACGATCTTTCTGCTCTGCAGCAGTAGGTTCGCCGCCCGTGCCGTCTGTGCCGGAACCAGGCCGGTTGAGTTTGGTCTCCAAATCGTCAACGCGGGCTGTCATTTTCTCCAGCATGCCGTCGACATCAGATTTTGCATACATTCCTGCCTCAATTGCAGACTGCTTGCTCTGCAATGTGGCAACCATACCCTTGATTTCATCGGCAAGGGCAACCGGGTCTGTTACAGCATCAGCCATAACTACACCTCCACAATAGATTTGAGTGAGTCGCGCAACGTCAACAAAGGCGTCACGTCTGGATTCTGCGGCTCATCAATCTGTTGAGTGGACGTATCCGGCTCCTCAGTCTGATCGAGTGCGGTAATGAACGATTTGAGCTGAACAGCCCATAATTCGAGCTGCTCGCATATCTCATCACTGGATAAATGCCCGTGTTTCAAAACGGACTGCAACGTATCCAGTGTTTTGAGCAATAATTGCTTGTCTGGTATACCTGATTTGATGCCCACGACTAGCGTGTCGGAATTCATCCCCCAAGTAACGGCGCTGCCCTCCCATAGTCGCACTTCTGAGAGTATGCGCGCCGGGCCGTATGGCGTTTTCTGTGACGGGTCGTATTCCGACTTGACGGCGTCATAGCCGATTGAGTGCTCACTGATCGCGCCCGCCTCATACAATTTGAGTGCGTCTTTGCCGAGCGTGGTGTCGACAATCTGAGTCTCGAAGTACAATCCCTTTTTGTCCTCTTTGAGCACCTGGGGCGTGCCGAGGATTTGCCAAGCGTCGTGCATAAATAGATGCTTGATACGCGGCCTATCGGACTCAGGGCCGCGCTCTTTGAGCGTCTTTTTGAATGCGCCCCTGGGTATGATATCGCCGCCGTCATCGAGCACGTCGAACGTAGAAAAATAGCCGGTAACAATACCGGCTTTGACATCCACATCCTTGATTTCGGACGCTGTATTTTTGGTTTGGTATGGAAGCATGTTGTCACCTCGAGAGGTTGAATAGAAAAAGCCTCACCACTATGTGATGAGGCTTTAATAGGTTGTGTTTATAGTTATCAGTCCATGCTATTCATCTGAACGGGGCATATACCTCTGCTCAAACTCGCGCAAATCATAATCCTGGTCGGTCGGCTCCACTCTTGGAACCTCATTCCAGAACTGATGACACGAAGGGCAGAACCACTGCGGTTCCTCGTTCTCGGTCGCGATATTAATCAGGATGCATTTGCATATGCAGCGCGGGTGAGTCATATAGACATTATATCACATTAATCCCATTCAAATCGCGTGTCGCAATTGCATCCTGGGTGCAATGGCTGCGTCGCAACGTCTTCATAATCAAGACTCATATGCTTCTCGTTCCCGTCCTCGGCGGTAATTGTCAACTGTGTGCCCTTGTCGAAGAAGTTCTCTTCGACTCCCATTGTCAGTCCGTCCAACTCGCGGCAAAACTCGCATGCTTCAACGCCCGCCGCCCAAACCTTTCGCGTTGCTCCACTCTCTTTATACTGTTCCAGCCTGCCGGATGAATGAGCACGCGCCAATTCAGTGCGTGCAACCAATTCAGCCCGGTATTTAGATACATCAGCACCGAGAATGTCACCCACTTTGCCAATCAACGATTGGCGGTCGCCGCCGTTCTCTATGATGTCCGATAATGCGCCTCTGAGCTTCTCTCGAGTCGTATTGTTGATCGAACGCACCGCCAGCTTTGAATAATCGCGCACATAGTCCGCAACCTGCCCGACTACAACGTTAGGATTTAGCGTTACGCCGATCTCTGCGCCTGCCGCGAGCATGCCCTTTGCAAGCTGCCTGAGAATAATTGGGCCAAGCACTTTATAGAGTTCGTTATCCCAGTAATCGGGATCGGGGAAAATGTCGTCGATTGTCATGGCTGGATAGCCTCAATCCGTTCCGTGATCTCGTTTAACTGCTTCTCGAAATAGCTTTCCATCACGCTCGCTGTGTTTTGCTCGTCAACTGTCATGGGTTGAAGCGCTTTGTGTTCGTGATGCCCGTGGGAATGTTTAGCCGTGTCGATACTGCTTGTGTCTGTCGCTGTAATTGCTATACCCTGCGCCCTGAACTCGTTAGAAGTTGGGTCGGCTGTGTCTTCCTCGTAACCCAACTCAAGACGCGCCTCATTGCGAGTCAGTATACCGGCCTGATAGTTCGCCCGCACTCGCACATGGAACTTGTCGCGGTCTTCCTGCAACGCTTCGATATCGTCGCTGTTGTAGTCGAGATATAGCCCGCCGCCATATAGTGGAACCAGCCAGTTATTGAACTCGTCCCGCATATAGTCCAGCAACGGGAGTACGGTATCCTCGTAGAACGCTTTGCGTGCTTCCTGGTAGTTCGAATATGTTTTGTTTGTTGCATCCCCAATGAGTTCCGGCGGGACTGCATTCACGATACATATTTCGCGTGCTGACTGCCGTTGTCCCTCCAGCCAATCCATGTCCTTCGGGCTTGTGCCCATCTCTTTGAAATCCATCGCGCCAGCGGCAAGCATCAACCTGCCGGATTTACCGGGGCCGGTGAACTTGTCCTTGAGTGCGGCCTCAAGCCGCTCATAGCTGGTATCGCTCAACTCGCCTTCGGCTGTGACAATTCCACTTAGCCGCGCCCCGTTCTGCAGCAACCCGGTATTCCATTTCCGCGACTCATTGTTTTGGTCTACTGCCCATGCGCCTGCTCGCTGAGGACTCGGGCCGGTCGAGCAGTCGAGAGGATGCCAATAGTCGAGATGGCATATCTCCTCTGGAGTAAAATCAATCATCTGTCCCGACACAGGCCGATATTCGTATTTGCTCATTACCCCCAGCGTTGCGCCGCGCACCGGCGTAACCAGGTCGGGCCGTAGGGTATAAAGTTCCTGCGGTGGGCGTCGCAGATCATCAGGGCCAACGCGCAAAATGTAGGAGTTGCCCGACAGTAGCCAATACGAAACCACATCTGTCATGAATCTCGACCGGCCCTGCAACGGATTTGGCCTGCGCAACAAATCCAATAACGGGTGCTGATCGATTGTGCTCTCGTTATCCGTTCCGCTTGCGGTTTTGACCTGCCACGCCACGCCTGCAATGCTTTTAGCCACATAATCTATACAGGCATGCACAACAGGATTTCCGAGGTATCCCTCGTTTGCGTAATTATCGTATCTGTCCGACAGAGATTGATTTGCCTGCGAGTTGGCAATCATAGCAAACCATTCCGGCGATATAGTCACCTTTCGCGAGAATGCAGAGCGTATTAAATTGAGCCTGTCAGTTATTTTCATACACTAATCCTGATTCGTGGATAGAATTACATATGGCGCTGAAACAAATGGACTAAAATACGATGCTGCGTCAAGTGCTGCTGTTAATCTGTCTGCAGGATATTCGTCGTCTGATTCCGCCGTGGTATGCAACGATCCCAGCGCATATTCCATGCCGCAGCCGGTGGCATCATAACTATCCAGCACCTCGGAAACCTGAAAATCACTCTCTATATGAAATAGTCTGCCTCTGTAGCCTACCAGAAATGAACCGCCAGTCTCCTCATTGTTTTGCACGATGGTATACCCACCGTCTTTGAGGCATTGCCTCACAGACTCCACGAAAGACGTAGCCATATACGCAAAAACATCTTGATCTTCCGCGATAGGAGGAGGAGTAAACTTATAATTCAGCAATTGGCCCATACGAAACGAATCCGTAAAGCCAATGACAAACTCACCATTTTTGAATACCTTAGGGTCTGCTCTTTGTCGCGTTGCTCTGCCGGTTGACCCGCAACTGTCTCCGCCTATAATCACATTCCCGTTATGAGTTATGCCAACTATACAAGTCATGCGTCCTCCTCATATGATAGATACTCTCAATTCGCGGTCTTTAAGCATCAGTTCGGAGAATCCCCACACTAGCGCGTCAACCCTGTCGGGCGAGAACTCGCTCTTGGCGGGTTCCCACGTGACCATCTGGTCTTCAAGCCTCGCGTGATACCCCACGTGGTGAATACGCCCCTGCTCATACAAAGCAGCGATTGGTTCAGCGCGGGCCTTTTTCCCTCGACTCGCGTGGACTGCCTTGTATGACACATTCGGGTCAACAGTGCGGATTGCAGCCTCGACAAGATCGCCGCCGTTGTTCACCTCTCCGATAATTCTATCCGCCTGATATTTGTGATACATCATCACGGCCTTGGAAGCCCATTCGTTCGGCGTGTATCTACCCGATACGTCTTGCAAAAGGTAGCCGTGCATATCGTCACCCAGCCCGCACACCACAATTCCAGTTTCGTCACTGTTTTTGTTGCTGGTGACAGCCGGGTCAATGGCGATAACTATGCGCCTCATCTCGGGTGCTTTCGCAACTCTAAGCAGGTCAATTTGATCGCGCTTCCAGAGTGCGCCCTCAGCGTCGGCCTTGAATGCTTCTTCGGGCGTCGCGGGGTATTCGCGCCGGAACTCAGACACGCCTCCGCACTCGACAATTTTGTTACGTCGCCACTGGAGTTGATTGTCGTCCAGCCCATAAGCCTGTGCATATTCGTCTTCATCGGCTGTGCGGGTAAATCCCTCGGGAACCGGCTCTCTGTACTCGTCCTGCCAAAACCAGGGTATGAATATAAGCTTGTATGGCCCCTCGCCTGCCATTGCTGATTTGCATAGCTCGTAGAACAAACCCGACGCGCCCGCGCTCGTAGATTCGAGTATGATCTCTGTGCCTGGTTCGTTCGGGACGGCTTGCAGCGCGCCCTGCATGTGCAATTCAGCGTGAGGCCAATAGGCTACCTCGGAACCATGAAAATACTGGATCGTGTCCGACCGCCCGACGCCCTTGCTGCCTGCCGTGCCAACTTTGTAGCTCGAATCCAAGGCGTCGAATACCAGCTCTCGCGCATTACTCGCTCTGGTGGATGGTTTGACCAATTGCGGACAATGCTCGTGATAGCGCTTCGTCATGTCGAACAGGTTATTGGTTGCGTCGTCCAAATGCGTGAGGATGAACGCCCTCGCCCCGCGTCGATGTGAGACTTTCCAGTAAAATCGGCCTTCGGTGTATGTCGAACAGCCCTGCTGTCTCCCCTTGAGAATCAACGCACGAACGCGGCCACACTCAGCCAATTGCTGTTCAATCGCGGCATGCAAATACTTCTGCGCGTGGTTCAGCCGAAACGGCGATACCATTCCCGACTTTGTGCGGACATACAGGCAACGTGAAGCGTAGTGCTCAAAATCGTCCTTTAGTCGCTGTCTAATTGTTCGTTCGCGGATGTTCACATTACCATCCAACCGGCGCGTGGATAACGCCATCCTTGAATACCCTGCCGTCCTTGAGCATCACGCCCGACAGACGCACGCCACCAAGCACAAAGCTCGCGAGGCAGCCATCTGAAAGGGTTATGATTGTGTCCGGCGAGGTCACAAACTCGCGAAATCCTCTAAACTGGCGAACTTCATAATCGTGACATTTGCCAGATCGTTATATCGCGTTACGTTGCCCTTGAGGAGTTCATCTGCCACGTTTTGACTTGCGACACACGAATAACCCGACAACGACTTGATGGCCGTTGCCGATACATCAATAGTCAAGTTTGTGGCCCCAGATGCTGGGGTAATGAGCACGGTCGGCAATCCGCCACTGGGTAATACATACGCAGCTGTTATATTGAGGGTATCTGCTGTGCTAGCGGCGTTGATAGCATCTGCAAGCGCGGACATAGCTGCCGCCAGGCTCGCACCGACATTAACTTCGTAATTACCAGATGCGCCCGACGCTTTGAATGTCCATGTGCTCGCACCAATGCTCACAGTGTCATTGGCCGCGACATTCTGGTTAATGATGTGTCCGCGAATCCCGCCGACATTGTTCGCTGCGAATTGAGGGCCGTGGTAATATGTGATCGTCGGTCGATATGACGCGCCTGGCTGGTGGGTCGCAAATAACGGGCCGACATCCTTGAACGCAACTGGAAGATAAGGACCTAATGCCTCTGTTGGGTCACCATTGGATGCCCCTGTCGCAGTGTTGCGAATATATTTTGTGCCATCTGCATCAGTAATCGAGATATAAGCATCAGAACTCGCAGTAATCTTTCGTAAAACCCTAACGCCCAGTTTACGCAAGGCTGTTATAGCGTTGGTTGAGACAGTATTCCAGGCCACCATACAAAATCCACGAACATGAATCGGCAAATTGAATCCCGCCCACGCCGAGGCCACTTGAGCAATTTCTAGCTCATGCGCGGCGATTTCGTCTGGCGTCAATGTAGCGTTTCGAAAACCGCGTCCATATCCACTGTGATCATGCAATATCTGCGGCACAACGTCCAGTGCTTTTCCCCAACTGGTGTTGATTCCGGCGTGGGATGGATGCTCTTGGAAAACACTTGTAGCGCCAGCATCGTTAGACCCGCCAGCAATAAGCGTATCTGAACCCCATCCACCGATAACTACCCCGCCATTATTGTGGCTGGACACAGTGGTGTCGCCGCCGTTTGTCGCCCGGATAGTCGCTGCGAATGCATCTATACAGTCTGTGCTGGAGGCCGCGTTTGTGTCGTCAATCGTAATAAATTGCGGGATTGCCAAGATGCGACCCGCGAGGCTACCAGCAGCCTGGGCGAGATATCGCAGCAACAGCCCAATCGACCCCAGTATGCGTTCATCGGTCGGAGTTGACGGCACTGCGGCAAACCCATATCCATTACCTGATATCCATGCCAAATAGGACTTTGTTGCCCCGTGCTTAATATACCACGCAGAATATATGCTGCCGCCATCGGGTGTGTGGATATTTACGATATCCGTGTAAGGCGCAGCAGTCTCCGCGCCACCGCCCGGCAGGTAGTACGAATGGGCTCGTGCTATGCTTGCTACGCCAGAGAGCGGGCCTGACATTTCGGTAGAGCATGTTGTTCCACTGGTTATCGCAGCCAACGTGCCATACATAATACCCATGCGTCTAGTAGCATATGCTCCCAGAGCGCCGGCACCTTTGAGTAACAGCTTTTGTCCGGTAGATTCGCCGATATCATGGCCGATCACAAACAACAGATCACGAGGTGTTGTGTCCGACAAAACACCAGTGTCAGCGTCCATCGTGACCTCGTGAACAGTTATCCCGAGCGACTCCAACAACCTCTTTGTCTGAGCGTATATAGCCGTGACCGTCGCATCGGTCGTGCTGGTCGTGATAGATGCTGTGACAGGATTTGCGAGTGTTGGAGCCGCTTTGTAAATCCGACCCGTAACCTCAACACCCTCGATCTGGTCACGACTCACCAACTCTACATCACCAACAACACGCACATTGCCGTTAGGGTTGATCTTTACACCTGCAGGCAAAACAAGGTTTTCAGTATATTCGCCTGCCATCGCGGTAACATAAGTTATCCCAGCAGCAACCGCCGCGTCCACCGCCGCCTGGACGGATTGCCCCGGATATACATGCCAAACATTTGACCCCGCGAGGTTCTCGTAATATTTGGAGTTGAGTTCATACAGGTGATTTGCGTCCGCCGGTATAGGCGTCGTTTCACCCGCAAGTTCATTGCTCAAAAATGTTATTTTGTCTTCAAGTAGTCCCATGGTTTACTCCAGTTCCTCGAGTGCGGCCTCGTGCGTCGTCACATTAACATTGCCGGTTATTTCTTTGCGGTCAACAAACATGCCCAGGTGCTTACCTATGTCCACAAGAGAGCGCCCCTTATCGTAAAACTTGAGTTTCACTCGTTTCACATCAACCTTATCCTCGCCGCGCCCTTCGGCATACTCTTCAACGATGAACTCCTGAATTGCCGCCGCCTGGTCGCGAGTGAGCTTTGACAGATCGGTATAGGCGAGTCCATCTTCTCCAACGACCATATAATCCAAGCTGTTTGCGAACGCGAGTTTAGCAAGTTCGTTAAGCACTCTATCCTGCGTGATGCCTGTGCGCTGAGAGCGCTTTTCCTGTGCTTCTGCGACCGCCTCTGCTACCCTAGTTTTGCCTAGCAACTCTGAGCCGATTTTGTCAGCGTTTTTGGCACTATAGCCTGATCGAATAGCCGCCTGCGTTGCGTTGAGGTCAACTAAGTATTCCTCGACGAATCTCTGTTGTTTGGCTGTTAGTGGTCTCATTTCGCTATCCTCACCCTGCGTTCCGCCCTGCCTCTACCGCCTCTGCGCCTCTGGTCGGCTAGCATCGCATCGCGTATATCACGATCTTTAGCGCGCTCAGGAGCGAGCAGGCGGTGTGCGGTTTCGCGGGTAGTTCGTGCATTTTTTCACAATCATTTTATCGGTTCTTTTTGAGGGACTTACTACCACTAGGGTATATCTGTATCTTCAGCGCATCGATTAGTGCAGGAATACCGTCAGCGGCAGTTTGAGAGTCACGCCGCTACATTCTCCAGCGAGTTGTTATGCTCGCCGCCCTATTTCCGTGTCCACGCACCCACCGCCATTGCTGGCGGCCACAAGTCCCTCTGAAGCAACCTTGCGCCTATAGATCGTGAGGTAAATCACCATGTTTGATCGCTCCTAAAATTAAAGCCCCGGCGGTTAAACCGGGGCCGATAGGAGCAGAGGATTGTTACACCAAATTGTAGGCTACGCGCCTGTGCGTTGTGCGTTGTCCTCCATGTATAGGGGGCAAAACAGGCATTTCGCAAGATTTTTAGCCAATCATTTTGATGAAATTGCGTTGGAAATCTCTCCAATCACGGTCAATTTGCCTATATTTGCCACCCGTCTAATTTTTTTTAGGGCGCAAGATTTTTGCGCTCTGATTACGTTTGGAGTGCTGTTGTATATCTCTGCCGCCTCATCGTTGGTCAGCCCCATGCATAGAGCTCTAAACGCCTGTTCCTCACCCTCAGAAAGCTCTGCCCTCTGGATTAGTCGCTCAATCTCCCGCACAAACAGCGCACCGAACTTCGAGTTATCCCATTCTCCCCGGACATACTTGTCGTCCTCGCTCCATAGTGGAGTCCCGCCAGTCCGTAAAACATCGTCACGATCACCAACATACGTCAGCTTTGCGCGCTTTGGCATTAATACCTCCATGACCCTATATGTAGTATCAGCCAACAACTAAAATCAACATATTGTAACACCTGATAATCATAGTGTCAAGTCGCCTGAATTGGCGTGTGTCATA
>Ga0172381_10007340_pt1 | contig 10919 bp, 20 predicted proteins | sample Leawel6488metaG_FD_119754 | JGI IMG/M metagenome (GOLD analysis project Ga0172381, IMG submission 119754) | Leachate microbial communities from a municipal landfill in Southern Ontario, Canada - Leachate well 64-88 metaG | ecosystem: Engineered > Solid waste > Landfill > Unclassified | place... | reverse complement strand
AGGGGGAACTGGCTCGCTGATGCTCGCCACCACTACTATTATTAATAACTAATGTGTTTCTAAGTAGTATTTAAGCGAACATTGATAATATAATGTTTAATATATATGTGATCATCACAAATTTTTCTAAAAACTATGTATATATACATGTCCTAAAATAACTAACTAACTAACTATTATGTATATAGATATATATATCTATATCTATATAAATTAAAATAGAAAGATTTAAATAGTATGTATATGTATATAAATCATGCCAAATAAACAAATTTATCTAGATCAAGAATTATTTGAATACTCGAAGATGGAATCAAATTTCTCAAATCTTGTTTCAAGACTTTATCGAGATTACATTAATTCTAAAAAATCTCTTCAGGAATTGAAAACTGAGGAAGAAAAATTGAGGGAAGAAAAACAGAAATTAATTGATGAAACAGATATTGAATTAAGAAAGATTGAATTACAAGTTAAAAAAACAGAAGATGAAATTGAAGATTCTGAAAAAGTAAAAGAGGAAAAAGCACACAAATTAGCAAATAAAATCTCAAATTGCATTCAAAACACAAAAGAAATTTTTAACATTGAAATTACAGAAGAACAAGCAGTTGAATTTTTAAATGGAGATTACAGAGATATTGCTCAATATTTACTAAAAAAGGAGTTGATTTCACATGAAAACAAAGAGATGTTCGAAGTGTCAAAAGATAATTAGAAACAAAAATAAATCCGGACTCTGTTCATATCATTACAGATGTGAATTTCAAAAATCACGATGGAAATTAAACCAAATAAAGAAGATCTTGAAAAGTTGATTGCAACTGGAAAACAGATAATAGAAAACGCATCAAAAGACATTGTGATGTGGAATGCAATAAAAAATCAAGCTGAGAAAGATCTTAAAAATGCCAAATAAAAATTACATCAAAGGTGTAAGGAAAGAAAGAAGTCTAGTAAACTCATACAGAGAGTTAGGAGATATTGCATTTAGAAGTGCAGGATCTCACTCTCCGATTGATGTTTGTGCAATTGTAATCAAAGATAAAAAGATTTACTTTTATCAATGTAAACCTGATAATTTTTCAGAGAAAAAAAGACTAGAAATACTTCAAGCATTAAAAGAATTAAATGGAACTTATGAAGTTCTTTTCACAGTAATATAATGGCAGGAAAATGGAACAAAAAACCCACATCAATGGACTTGAGAATGTATGTCAAGAGTTCAGACGGGATGGACCAATGGCAGAAAGAAGCACTAGAAGTGAATGGAAACCTAAGTATTCGAGCAGGTCGGCAAGTGGGAAAGAGTACAGTTATATCCCGAAAAGCTGTGAACTTTGCTCTTTCCAATCCTGGTGTAAAAGTTTTGATTATAGCGGCTGCTCAGAGGGAAGCGAGCTTTTTGTTCGAGAAAGTGAGAGGAGAAATAGAAACTATTGAATTTAATGTTTTTGCAGAGAAACCAACACAAACAAAAATACTTCTAAAAAATGGATCTGAAATACATGCACTTCCAACAGGAAGAACAGGATTTTTAATCAGAGGTCAAACAATTGATCTATTAATTGCAGATGAAGCAGCATATATACCCGAGTTAGTTTGGTTATCAGTAATCCCAATGATTGCAGTTTCAAGAACTACAAGAGGTTTTGGGTGGATCTGGCTTTTATCAACTCCATTTGGAAACTCAGGATATTTTTATGATTCATTCAGAAATCCTGAATTTAAGAATTTCCATATTTCAAGCGAAGAATGTGTCAGAATCCCAAAACAAATGCTTGAAGAAGAAAAAAGAAGATTATCAAGAAATGAATACATGCAAGAATGGGCAGGGGAATTTATTGATTCAATTGACAAATTCTTCCCAACAAAATTAATAAAAGAGTGTGTTGATGATTTTGATCTAGAAGTTCATCAATTTAGCAAATATTATTTAGGAGTTGATGTTGCAAGATATGGAGAAGATTTAAACGCATTTGTAGTAACTGAATTAATGATAGACGGAAATATCAGGATTGTTGAATGTTTTACAACTGATCGAAGAGCATTAACTCAAACAAGAGATGAAGTTATGAAACTGCACACTAAATATTCGTTTAACCGAATACTTATTGATGATACAGGTTTAGGTGGTGGACTTACAGACATGCTTGTTGAGAAATTTAAAAATAAAGTTATTGGAATAAATAACAAATCAAGAAGTGTTGATAAAACAAAAAAGAAACGCATGGTTAAAGAGGATCTTTATTCAAATGCATTAATTCTAATGGAACAAGAAAAGTTGAAAATGATCCCGGATCTTGAACTTTTTAGAAGTCTTGATACTGTAAAATTTGAGTATTCTGAAGAAAAATCAATAAGAATTTATGGAAAGAACACACATCTTGCAGAAGCTTTTGTCCGTGCATGTTGGGGAATAAGAGAGAAAGGTTTAAAAATATACATACATTAACATAATATCACAGGATTTCACAAAAATGGCAACTAGACTTTATGAATATGCAAATACAGAAACTGGTGGAGCAACATCTCAACAATGTTATGATGCATCACTTTATCCTGAATATAATTATTTAGGTCAATATGTAAAAGTTGGACTTGTTTCAACAAATGAACCATTTAATATTGATAAAATAAGTCTATACTTAAATAAAATTGGAACTATCACAGGAAATTTAATTGTTGAAATAAGAACTGTTTCAAGCAGTAATCCAACACAAATTGTACAATGTTCAGGAACAATAACTTGTGCAAGTATAACTGCTCTAGGTTGGTATGATTGCGATAATTTTGCGGGAGATACAACTCTACTTGCAGGAACAGAATATGCAATAATAATTTACACAAGTGAAATTGGAGATGATGCAAATACTATATTGTGGAATGGAAGCGTAACTTTATCTTACGGAACTGTACCTCAAGATTATGCTTATAACTCTGGAGATAATGGAGTAAGTTGGGGAAATATTGTTGATTCAAATACTCTATCAACAGGATTCTTTAAAATATATGGTCAAACATTTTTAGGTACTCTTTGTACTTATCAAGATGTTGTTAATAAAGCAGGTGCAGGAGCAAACTCAACAGCAAAAAGTGTAACAAATGTTTCAAATTATGTTAAACAAGCAGAAAGTGTTGTAAATGATAGAACTAGAAAAGATTGGACAACATTATATTCATCATTGAGTTCAAATAAAAAATATATTTTAAATGAAATTGTTTCAGATTTTGCAGCAATAAAAGTTATTCAATATGATATGTCAGGTTACACAACAAGACTAGAAGCTGTTAGCATGATTGAAGAATTAAGAAAAGATGCAGAGAAATTAATTCAAGAATTAAAAGACGAGGATGTTCAGAAATTCATAATAGCATAATGGCAAACAAAGATATTTCAAGTGCAGAGTATGGAGATATGACAAACACAGTTACAGATTTCTCAGTTAGTTCTTTAGATACAGATGGAGCAACAGGATATGGAGAAGTTACTTATATACCTTCTTGGACAAAATGGAATGGATATTATAAAACAATTCCTGAACTTCAAGCAGTTATCGACGCGAAAGCAAGATGGACAGTAGGAAAAGGATATAAAGCAGATGAAAAAACAACTGCAACTCTAAAAAAAATTAAAGGTTTTGGAAAAGATTCTTTCAATACAATAATGAGTAATGCAGTTAGAACATTTACAATTTGTGGAGATTTCTTCGCAGAAATTGTAAAAGATAAAGCAGGGAGATTGATAAATCTTAAACCTCTAAATCCAGGAAGCATACAAATTGTTATAGATGAACTTGGAACAATTGTAAGATATGAACAAGTTAATAAAACAAAAAAAGTTATAAAAACTTTTGATAAAGACGAGATATTTCATCTTGCATGGAATAGAATTGCAGATGAAATGCACGGAATTTCTACAATTGAAAAGTGTGAGAAAATAATTTTAATGAGAAATGAATCGATGGAAGATCTTAAAAAAGTTTTCCACAGATATGTAAAACCGATCCATGTTTTCAAACTAGACACCGATGATGAAACAACAATTTCTGCATTTAAACTAAAAGCAGACAAAGCAGTTGCAGATGGAGAAAATTTATTCATCCCAAAAGATGCTGTTGATATGGAAAGAGTTTCGATTCCTCAATATTCAACTCTTGATCCTCTTCCATGGTTATTACTTCTTCAAAGATTCTTTATAATGTCTGAAGGAGTTCCTGAATTAATTCTTGGACATAGTGGAGATACAACCGAAGCATCTGGAAAAATGCTTTATCTTGCCTTCCAACAAATGGTAGAATACAATCAATTATTCTTGGAAGAACAATTAAAACTTCAATTAAATATCGATGTTGAATTTGAGTTCCCTGCATCAATAGAACCTAGTCTTTTAGAAGATCAGAAAAAAGATTCAGGACAAATAAAAGAAATGAATACAAACCCTGTTAAAGATGGATAAAGAAATAATTTGGAATGTTGTAAATGCATGTCTTGCATCATTACTAGTAATGCTTGGAGCTTGTACAACTGGAAATCTTAACTCACAATCAATATTTATGGCGATTATTGCAGGTTTAATCGTAGGTGTTAATCAATTTAAAAGTTATTGGGATTCTGAGAAAGAAGAATATTTAGGGAAAAGATTTTCTTTTGTTTAGAAACATTTATATACTAGTGAGTGTGTAAGATATTATGGAAGAAGAAAAAGTTCAAGAAGAAGCAAAAGTTGAAGAAAAAGTTGATATTATAGAAGTTGCAAAAAAGAGAACAGAAGATCTTAAAAGAGCAAATGAAGAACTTGAAGCCCAAATTAAGAAACATGACAAACTAGTTACAGAAGCTTATGTCAAAGGAAATGCTTTTGCAGGTCAAAAAGAAAGAACAGCAGAAGATGATGTAAAAGATGAAGCAGAAAAGATCGCTAATGCTCTTGGAAGATCATTTAAATAACAAATCAAAAAACAAATCTCACTTCGTTCGATCAGACAGTTTTTTGATATATAAATAATGCCAAATAAAACAATAATAACAATTATCATCATTACAGCGATAATAAGTTTTATTGTTGGATATGGATTGGGATTTACAAGTGCAGTAAACTTTGGAGTTAAAGTTGCTTCAAAATTAGTTCAAATGGAAAAAATAAATATTTCAATTGATGAAAAAATGATAAGTAATGCAATAATTCAATATAAAAACAACATTGGAGGATGTTTATTCATAGAAGATGCACCTATACCTAATTTCTAGAGGAATAAAGCATGATGTTGATCGGTTCATAACAGAACTACAAGGAAAATATCTTCCTTTCAAATATCCTGATAAAGACGGAAATATGAAAGATGTAATGGTTCAAGTTGGAGTTCGCCCAATTCAATTATGGGAAGTTGTTTTCCCTGAAGAACATAAAGATATGATGTTAAATACTTTGTTTCAATCAAATCCACAAGGTGCAACTCAACATAAAAAACACAATAAATTTATCTTTGCAATAAGAAAAATACTAGGTGTTGATCCAATTCCTGAATATAAAAAAGACCAGGTAATGCCAATCTATTTAAGAAATACTGAACTTTCTGCAATTGGAATTAAAAAGGATTATTGGAGAAATTTTAAAACAGGAGAGGCAATTAATGATCCCACAGAAGAACAAAAAAAAGAATTTTTTGAGGCTCTATGATTTCTGAACTTAAATATAAAATTTGTTTGTATAAAAGATATTTTGAAACTGGACTTAGTATCACAAATTATGCAAAATACTTAATTGTTTTCTTTGCAATTGCAGATCAAAACCTATTTACAATTATGATTCTTGGGATTACTTACGGAATTTTATCTTTCTTTCTAGGTTGGGCATGGTTCAGATTTGGATTTATGGTTGCAGAAACAGAAGTCACAAATAGATACAATTTGTTTGTTAATGAAATGAGGAAAAAGTTTAAATAGTCTATAATCATGGTAAAAATATGGAAAAAGTAAATTGGCTTTGGATTTTAGTTGCAGCATTACTTGCAGGTATTCTTGGAGTTATGATAGGTTATAGCTTCATGCCTGATAAGATTGTTGTAAATGAAAAACTAGTAAAGGCAAATTGTACAGCTACAAAATGCATAATGCCAACTTGTGAGAAATGTAAGGTTTGTCCTGTTCCTGAAAAGTGTACTTATGAGAAAGCAAGAAACCAGGGAATAGAGGATAAAAAGGCAGAAGTAAAAACTAAAATTTTTACAATGACTAGTACAAGAAGTTGTAAAGACTATCTTGCAAACAGCAAAATATCTAAACTTCCGTCGTGTCTTGTTGGAAAACAAATCACAGGAACAGAAGATATTAAAGAAGGTTGTTTAATTTCTTACAAAATTGGATTCTGTTAATAGGTATACCGAAAAACGAAACATTTAAATAGTTATTATTTATAGATATTAGCATGGCAAATGAAGCAGTGATTATTAATTTAGGACCTAATGGAGGTAACCCTGTAACAAGAACCGTTGCAGATGGAGTTTCTATTGAGAAAGGATCATTACTAATGTTAGTTGATCAAAATACTGTTTCAGGTGCAAATACAACAAAAGGAGTTACTTTCGGAGGAATTGCAGCAGAGGAAAAAGTTTCAGGAGATGGAAGTAAAACTATTTCATGTTATACAGAAGGAGTTTTTGATTTAACAACTTGTGCAGATGCAGGAATAACTGTCGGACAACAGGTTGTTATTAGTGGTGCAAATACAGTAACTGTTGGAACTTTACTAGGAATACTTTCAGGTGCAAATATTGGAATTGCAGAAGAAACTTCAACTGCAAGCGAAGTAATAAGAGTGAGGTTAAGAGGATATTAACATGGCAGATACTGTTGGAATGCAAGATATTCGAGGGGAAACCATCGAAAGAACTGTTAAAGGTTTTGCTTTACAGGAATACAAATTTAAACAGGTTTGTAGTATTGTAAGAAGTAATTCTTGGAAAGAATCATATTATCAAGAGGGTGCAACTGAATTAGCAGGTGGAACTGGAAGTTCAGTTAGAGGAGTACCAAGAGGAGCAAGTTTCCCTTATGGAGAACCTAATTGGACAAAACAAGCATCTTATTTAGAAAAGTATGCAATGGAAGGAGTAATCTTCATGGAAGATGCTCTTACAGATGAAATTGATGTTTCTGCAAGAACTCTTTTAAGAATTTCAAGAGCAGTTGCAAAATCAGTTGATGATCAGATCTGGAGTGCATTAACAACTGCAAGTGGAGTTCAAACATTCACAATTGATTCAGGAAAAGAATGGGATGGAACAGTTGCAGCATCAGGAGCAAACATTATTGATAATTTAATGAGGGCTAAAGAAATGTTTATGGATTACAACTATTCTTCACAAAACATTTATCTTCTTGTTAATCAACACGATCATAGAAGTATTGTAAGATATCTTTCAGATAAAGGTGCACAATTCCCAACAATCGCTACAAATGTTACAACAAATGGACTTGCAGGAAATCTTGTAGGAATGAAGATTGTAGTTTCTCCTTCAGTTGCAATTAGTGGAGCATTAGTTGTAATTGGAAATGAAGCAGCAACATGGAAAGAAGCAGTTCCTTTAACTGTAAAAACAATTGATGATCCAGGAATAAAAACAACTGTAAGAGCTTGGGAACTTGGAGTTACACAAGTACCAAATCCAAAAGCTATTGTATGGATTAAGAATACCCGTACAACTAGTGCTTAATTCTTGTTTAGAAGCTCACAGTAGAAAGATTTTTAATGTCTGAATGTATTTCTATTAGATATGGTACTAATTGAGAAAGATAGAGGATTTTTGAGAGATGAAGGCGGAGATACAATTGTCTCTGATAAATTGTATTATGATGAACCTTCAGACTCAGTTAGAACTGGACAAACAATTTCAAATGCACTAGATATTATAAATAAAGATTATGTTGATGGAATTAGTGGATCAACAATGTCAATAATTAACCATCTTTCTGGAATGTTCTTAGAACTTAGTGGAGCAAATGCAGATAGAACAATTAATATTGGATCTCAAAATTTTGAAACAAATGGAACAATATCAGGGGGAAATATTTTAATAAGAGGAAATGTAAGCGGTTCAGCTATAATAAGTGGAGGAAACATAATTTTTAGTGGAGATATAAACAACACTTCAATAAACAGCATATTATTCGATAGTGATCGAAGATGTTTAGTAATAGGGGAGATAAGTTCATATGATGCAAATAGAACAGGAAATTTTATTATTTATGGGACTGATCCACAACTTCCAGGAATGGAATGTTTTCAAAAATCAGATTCACCAAGTAATGGAGCAAGATTTGAATTTTATAGATCAAATGCAACTGGCGGAGCAGCAACAAGCGGAGATTACGTCAGCTCAATTTGGGGAAATATTTTTGATGGTTCAACATTTAGAAAAACAGGAGGAATACATATTATTAGCGATGGAGCAGTTTCTTCAAATAATTGTCCAATAAGACTAGAATTTCAAACATCTCCAAATTCAATAATTAACCGAAAAGTAAGATTTGTAATAAAATCTAATGGAGATATATATAATAATTTGGATAACCAAAAGTTTTATAGTGGAACTGGACAAGATGTTTTTATCGAATATACTGGAACAGTTTGGAATTTTGATATTGCAGCAGCAACAACAGAAATTGTTTTTAATAATTCTGGATTTGATACAAACTTTAGAATTGAAGGAGATACAGAAGCAAACTTATTTTTCTGTGATGCAGGACTAGGATTTGTTGGAATTGGATGTAATACTCCAACTGCAAGACTTGAAGTTTCAGGTGGAAATATTGTAACAAATAGATTTGTTTCAGGTGCAGGAATATTCTCAAGTCAAACAATAAGTGGACAAAATATATTTTTACTTAGTGGAATGAATATTTATTCTGGATCTACAACAAACAATTATATTAATATTGGAAGAAACTCAGCAGAAAAATTCGGAATAAGTGTAGATGATAACAATTGCATAATGAATTTTGTTCAAGATCAGGATGAAGATACAATTCACACATGGCAATTTGATTTCTCAGGAGTTGGAGCAATAAGTGGAGCAAATTATTCTTTCAGGATTCAAGATAAAGAAAAAATAAAGATAATTTCAGGTGCAACAATATTCACAGATAAGATTTCAGGATCATCTATTGTTTGTACTGGAACAATATCAGGATCAAACATAAGTGCCGCAATTGGAAAAATTACAAATTTAGGTGGATATGCAGTTTTAATGGTTGCAGGAGAAAACATTTCAGGTGGCCATGTTGTAATGGCATCAAGAAGTTATAACAATTATGTTTTAAAATGTGGAACAACCGACGGAACAGATGGTAGAGATATGCCAATAGGAATTGCAGAAAGTGACGCAAGTTCGGGTGCAAATGTTTATGTGATTACAACTGGAATTGCAAAAATATGGAATGATGGAGTAAATAATGTTACAACTGGAGATCATGTAATAACCTCTGCAACAATATCTGGATGCACACTTAATTCAACTATTCCAGATGTTCCTGCAACTGCAAATCATTGGAGAGAAGCAGGACACGCAATTGAAAGCATTTCAGGTGGAGCATTGTTTAAAGCAATAATTCACTTTAATTAAAATTAATGGAGGTAAAAATGAATTTCCAAATTCAAACAAAACAAAACATTGAAGTAAGTTCAGAACAACTTGGAGCAAAACTTGAAGAATTAAAAAGTTCAGGTGCAGAGATAATTAGAGTAATTCCAATTGAATCTACTGAATCAACAGCGTCGGAATAATTCTTAAAACCGAAAGATATATAAAGACTCACTCACTTAATATATTAATCTTTTCAGTTGGGGTGGATAACCACACCCCGACTTATTAAGATAAAAAATAAAATGGAACAAGAATTTAATTTAAGTGAACATATAACTGAACTTGAAGAGGGTTTGGTTATTCATCCAGATAAAGTAAAAGAATTTATAAAAAGATTGAAAGAAAAAACAAAAGGTTCAATTAATGGAAAAGTATTTTGCGATATTATAGATAAACTTGCAGGAGATAAATTGATATGAAAAAATACCTTTTTATCTTCAATGAAGAAATAACAGAAGAACAAGCAAACAAATTCATTAAAAATTTATTTAAAAAAAGATACACAACAACAAACATAAAAGTTGAAATATTTGAATTAGGAAAAAAAGGAGAGATAAAAAGAATATGAAAGAACTAAGATTCACACTTGGAGAACAAGCAAACTTTATCAGAGCAAAAGAACATTCAGAATTAACATGGAAAGAATTCATGCAATATGTCGCTCAATTGTACTGGAAAAGTGAACTTGGAAAAAGACACAAAGATTTAAAATTATAGTCCTAGGGAGATCGGGGAATAATCGCCCCGATTTTATAATCATTAAGATAAGGAGGTTAAAAAAGATATGGAAAACAAAGAAACCAAATCAAAAGAAATACTTGAAATCATTGCAATAAATGAAAAGAATTCAAAAGCAGGAAGAATATATTATTCTGTTGAAACAGATAAAGGAAACTTCTCTTGTTTTGAATTTGATCTAGTTAATGATTTAAAGAAAGCTTTTGGAAAGAAAGTTCAATGTGAAGTTGCATCAAATGATCGTGGATTCAAAAACATTCGTAAAGCTTTTGGAGTTATTGAAACTGAAAAAGTTAATATAACAAAAAAAGAATCAAATGGAAATGGAGAAATCCAAGAAGCAAGAGCAATGAAAGATCAATCAATTTACACAAGTTATTGCAAAGATATTTTTGTTGCAATAAGAACTGATCCTGAAGCAAAGGATTTGAAATCTTCAACAATTATGCAAGTTGCAATTGAACTTGTTAAACAAGCAAAAGATGCTTTCAAATAATTAATCAAGCAAAACTTTTTATTTTTTTTATTCTTATTCTTATT
>Ga0172381_10007339_pt1 | contig 10919 bp, 13 predicted proteins | sample Leawel6488metaG_FD_119754 | JGI IMG/M metagenome (GOLD analysis project Ga0172381, IMG submission 119754) | Leachate microbial communities from a municipal landfill in Southern Ontario, Canada - Leachate well 64-88 metaG | ecosystem: Engineered > Solid waste > Landfill > Unclassified | place... | reverse complement strand
TATTAACTATAAATTCATCTGCATCTTCTATATATCCTGTTGTAAGTCCATGTTTATAGCTGTCAGAAATTAACCAATTAGCAGAATTTTGACCAGGATCGTCTATTAAAGCTTCTATCTTTTGTTCAAATTTTACGGCGTCTTCTCCTAATATTCCAGCATCCGATATTATCCAAATGTCTCCGCGTTTAACAGCCCCACCCAATCCTGATCCTCCAATTTCGGGGAATAAATCAGTAGAGGCATTATACCAACCACGATTATCATATTTATTGTCAAGTACAGCTTGAAGATCGGTTTGATCTGACAAATCCCCCCCTATGTCGCCCCAAGATATAGGATCAATAAATTCCAATCCTGTTTCGGTGGCATTTACCCTTAATGTTTTAAATTGTTGCCCCGTATAACTTGACGGGCAATCAGTTAATTGGGTAAAGGTTTCTATATTAGATGCTAACCAATCAACTAACGAAATCCAATAAGAATAATGAGGATCTGATTGTGTAGCGTGCGCCGGGTCTACAGGCATGTCTATTTGAATCTTGCCGTCAGTTATATTGGCTCCAGTCCATTGGGTTCTATGTTGTACTAATCCCATATATTTTTAATTTGCAAATTGAACATAATCATTATCAGTAAACTGTTTTAATTGAATTAGATTTGGATTAGGAATATTCAAATCTGAAATCAAAAAACTACCACTAGCAAGCCATGCACCTGATGCCATAAAAAACTCATCCCTGGCTTTTACACAAAAAATTTCACTTTTATAATTTTCGTATCCATCGTTAAACTCAAAAAAGAATACTCCATCTGGCAAAATTCCATCAAAAAGCATTGTATTATCATAGATATATTGCCCGTTTTCATATTTAATATAAGTTGGTCCTATATCATAATTGGCTAATACTTCATTTCCATTATCTATTTGCCGCGCAATAAAATAAATTATAGTTCTTTCTTTGGATGTAAAAGCTCCGGACCATTGCAATGCCATATAATTTTTTGCAATAGGAATACCATAATCGCGCGCGCCCTGGTGAGTGCGTAGATAATCGCTTAGATTCCAATTTCTTAATATTTTAAGCATAATAGTAACTTAATGCACTTATTATAATCTCTACATCGCATTTACATAATCCTTCTGTTAACTCTGTTATTTTACAGGACACGTTTTCAACAGGTATAAATCCATTTAAGGAAATTCCAGCAGGTTCGCACCTTTCTAATTGCTGTTTTAATAAATTAGCGGTTGCTTCCATTAAAAAAAATACCGCCTTTTTACCTATTTTCTGAACTGCTTTTACTGTAAACTCTAAACCTGAATCATTGTCCATATTAACCTTATCCGGATCTTTTGATAAATTTAAAATAGCAAAATCAGTATAATAAGTATACGTTGTACCAGCTAATACAGTTAAATAGTAAGTATTTAATCTTGCCATTGCAGGATAAATACAAGTTTTTTTACTTGAAAAACTAAACGTAAAACCTTGCTCTACTACTCCTAATCGTCCTGATTGTTCTACTGCTATTTGACCAGATGAACTCGTATCAACTTCTATTATTTCGTTATTATCAAAATCGTGGACCCATATCTTTTTACAACATTGCATTTTAGTAATATCTTCATGGCTTAATTCCTTGACAGCAAAATTCAATCTATATCTATCATACATGGTTGTTTGAACTGGAAACTCTTTACCATTCCATGAATCTGTTGTTATGGTTGGTTGATTATATTCATGAATTAATCGATAATTAGTAATTATTTCTTGACCATAATTCATCGGAATGGTTTCTCCATCCTCATTAATCCACGCTATATCTTCAAACCAAATCTTAACCATTATATCGCTTGTTTTGTAAATGCGTAACTTTTAAATGTTGTAATATTTGTCAACAAATTAGTCCTTTGTTCCTTAACCCGTGCAATATAGTAATAATTTGCATCACTTTTATAAACTAATGAATCATAAAATTGATTTGGTGAAATAATCTTTTCTATATCAGGTAATTCTAAAAAGTTTTTTATCCTTATTGGCACACTTCCTGCCAAAGTACAATTAGTATAATTATCATATTCGGTAAAAATATAATCACTATAATTATCAACCATTAATTTACTTTGTGACAAGGCATTATTATGTGCATATGCCGAAGGGTTTCTATATCCTAATGCCATTAAAATATTATTATCAGCAGGGTTCACATATGCAAAGAAATATCCATCTGTACTGTAATCCTCTGATAATGGCAATTTATATAACGAAGTACAGATTTCAGAAACATCATATTTATTCTCATTTTCACATCTTCTATTATATTTTACCACATTATCAGCTAAAAATTCAGGACATCCTTTTGATGCAGCAGTACATAACCAATTGCTTGGCACTTCTGGAACATAAGCCACCTCTAAGAGTAATTTCTTAGAATCAATGACATATATATTTATGTGAGATCCATTATATCCAGCATTAGTAGCACCGCTTACAGTCAAGGTGTCACCATCAACAAATAAATGAGGATCATAAAATTCTATTATTGAACTTACACCTCCATCATTAGAATTAACAGTAAACACAGAACCTGCCGGATATGTTTTATAAACGGTACCCACCCCGTTAATATAATTATTTTTATGAAATTGAATTCTTTCAATAATAGGTTTCATTTTATAATTATAAACCTGCACATCTTTGTGCGCAAATTCAACCCTTGCGTCTAAAGTAGTTACATTAAAATCTTTTGGAGTTTTAAATTTTAAATATCCATTATCGGTGTACCAGTAAGCTCTAAATAATATCTCCATTATCTTTAATAACCGGCCTACTGTCATTCCATCCTGTGCAGCCTCACCAAAAGCTGGTATATATCCGTTACCGCAAACCAATATATTGGCAAAACTTATAGTTGCATTTGTGGGATTATACCACATCGCAGAATAATTAATGCTTATTGATGGGTCGACTACAGAAAGAAGGCTAAACAATGCGCCTGATTGAGTAGAAATTGGTGAACTTGCAAAATTAATTGTGCCTGAAGTATTACTAAACAGTCCTTTAGTCTCAAGGTTTGTCATAATAGCCTCGGTTCTTCCTGATGAATCTTGATAATTTTTAGGAAAATCCTTAACAGTTACAGTTTTCGTATTATGATTATAGTCATTCATTTCGCCAATATAACCACCATATGTGATATGTGACCATGATAAAATCATACCAGTTTCATCATAAACAGGATCTTCATATATCTCTAAATATAATTCTACATCCTTATATGGCAATAATATATCAAATATGTCTCCTTGTAATTCAAATGAACCGTCTAAATAATAATAATTAATCCCTTCATGTTCATCATCGTAGGTGTATACTTTGTCTAATTTATTATTTAGAGGATACACCCTCGTAATCGCAGGGCAATATATAAAATAACCATATTTGTCGTTTGTAACTGACATTCTATCTTTTTAATTTTCTATAAATTTTATTTGTCCTTATGTCTTTCATTAATTCCCATTTTCCTTCAGTCCAGTGTAATTCGTTTCGACTTAAATATTCATTTGTCATCTTTGAATTATTCCTTACGTCGCTTAATATTGATTCCATTTTATAGAACTGCAATCCTGCGTGTACAAGGTCTGGCACATCCTCATGTGAAACGCCCGTAATCTTTGCTGTTTCTTTTGCCGTAAGTATCATTTCGCCTTCGTGCCCTTCAATTAATATACCCCCGCTTGGGCCATCTTTTTTACCTGTTAAGTAATCAGTTCCGACAGCAAAACTCGAAACCTTTGCTTTAGCAGCGGCAAAAGATGCTGAAATAATTCCAATTAATATGGCTGATGTCGCTATACCTGCAAACGATTTTGAGGCAATTTCTTTACTCAATATCTGAACCTGGATTAACAATAATTCTCTTTGTATGGCATCTAAAGCGGTAAGTAATAATACTTTACTGAAATTCTTAAACGATAGTTCACCAGCAGCCATCAAACGTCCTATTTCTTCACCCGCCGATGTTGCGGCACTTGTTATTGATTGTTTTAAGTCCTCATCTCGTTTCTTTTGTTCTTCTAATTTTTTATCTTTTAATTCTTTATCTCTTTCATAAGCTTCCATTGCCATATCCCATTCAGCTTGTGTGGCTTTTTGAGATTCTTCTAAAGCGTCGCTTTCTTGTTTCGCAGAAGCGGCATAAGCTTCATCTTCTAAACTTTTCAAAGAAGCCGCTCTTTCTCTTTGGTCTTGAAGTTTTTCTAATAATATTTTTTTATCTTCTTCTGCTTTTTCTTTTGCTATTTTTTGACCTTCTTCATAACCTTTTTTGTCGATATTGTTTATTTCAATTTGATATCCGGCTCGTTTATTTTTATAATCTAATAATATTTTTTCAGCTTCTTCAATACTTTCTTTCCCTTTTTTTGCTGTTTCTTCTGGATCAAAAAATTGTTTGGTTATTTTTTTAGATAAATCACCAAGACCTAAATCCCAATCTTGACCTATTAATTCACCCATTGCACGCAAAGCGTCATTAATCAAATTTAATACAAATGTTGTGGGCTCCATTGCCTTCATTAGTATCTTTTGATTCCTTTCTTCTGCTTTTACTTGTAATTCAGTAATCTTAATCATAGAAGCAATTTGCTCTTCACTTGCTTCTACATTCTTATCTAATTGTTGGATTTTTAATTTAAGGATATCTTTTTCTGATTTTCCTTGTAGTTTTAATATATTATCTTGTGAATCTAATAATTCTAATTTCTTTTTTTCTGTCTCTGCATTGGCTTTTGCACCTTCATTTAACTTTCTTTGTTCTTCACTAACTCCGAACATGGCCTCTTTTATATCATCCCAATATGATACGACTGTAATCAAAGCAGCAATAAAAGCACCAATAACAGTAGCCGCCAAAGCTTTATTTACACCTTGTGAAAATATTTTAATTTGAGTTAAAAGATTTTTAAATGATTTTCCTAATCCATCAAGGCCTTGTAATCCGTTTGCAATAGCCATTGCGGCCTGAACTTTAACTAAGGTCTTGGCTAAATCTTCTGATTCTATTCCGAAAAGAGCCTCTGCACCCTGAGCAATTTCAAACATACTTGCAGCGCCTTGGGTTACTTTTGACACGTTGCCCATCACACCTTCAAAGTCCATTGCGGTTCCCTTAACGCGCGCGTTCATGTCTCCTAATTCATCAGTAATATAAGCAGATCTTTGCAAGGCCGCGTTATATTCAACAGAACCCTCCTCAACGCTCATCATTGTTCCTTTAAGCTCTTTTAATTCAAGTTTTAATCCCTTCAATGATTGGGCATATTTGCCTACATTTCGACCGGATGATCCTCTATCCATTTCAAGCATCCGTAAAGCCTCCGAAGTGGCTTTCATATCAGCTTGTAAATTTTTACCTTCTTCGCTATCTTGTATTTTTGCAGCCGTTAATTTGTTCCATGCAATAGTTGAGGCGGATAATTGGGCTTTTAATGATTGTATCGTTTCAGTTTCAGATCTATTTACTATTTCAAGATTTTTTGCTAATAATGTAGCGTCTTTTAACTCTTTCTTCTGTATTTCTAATTTAACTGTAAGATCTGAAACTTCTTTTGCCCACATATCAGTAGAATCGGCATTTGCAGATACATTTTTCTTTGCACTAATCAATAATCTATTAAGATCATCAACATCTTTCCTAAGATTAGTCATCTTATCTATGGTGTTTTGATAAGCTTTATTATTGTTAGTAAGCGCGGTTGTGTTTTCAATTACAGCTTTATTATAAATTTCCTCAACAGCTTTTAAGTTAGTTTCTATTTGTGCCTTTGATTTTTCAACAACAATTAATTTTTCTGTCTCGGTGGTTAGTTTTACAGTATTATCTATTAATTGTTTTGCTTCTGCGCCTGATCCTGTCTTATCTACATCTAATAAAGCCTTTTCAAGTATACCGCAATTCGATTTTAATTTAATGATACGCTCATCCAATTCATCTAAAAACTTGTTAATAGATGCAAAAGGATTACCCTGAGAGGGATCGTATATTATATTATTCTCTAAAATCGACATAATTAATTTTTAGAAGACATTGATTTTAAATTTTCATTTCTTTCTTTAGCCTTTTGGAATAAACTAAAAGCTCTGGACGTAGTTAATTTAAACGGATCTTGTGTACCTATGTTGTTAAATGTTAATTCTATATAGTCTATAAATTCATCAATAGTAAATCCTTTTAAATCTTTTAATTTTCTTTCTTCATTGTCAATTTCTTTTTGCAAAATATCTGAATCAAATTTTATTGATTTATCATTTAATCTTATTGCCCTTGACTTTAATATTGCGACCTTGGCTTTTTTTCTAAGTATTTCCAAGTCTAAAAAATCAAATTCATAAAGCATATTTTGAGCAATTTTGTAAAAAAAATCAGGAACATATTTAAATTTATCCGATTTATAAAGATATTTCATTTCTCCTTTTTGCATTTTAAACCAATTCCATACTGGCAATCTGTGAATTGATGTATAATAAATAGGAAGTATTACAATGATACCTTCAACCGCTTCAATAAATTTTCTCTTAAAGAATCGAATAAATAATCCCATGTTAATTTTATATAATTTTCATTTGTCAGGCCTAATGCTAAAGGATATTTATTTATAATATCTGTTGCTAAACTATTTTTCCCACCAAATTCAAACACGTTTTTTGCACCCCGATCTATTGTAATTGACCTATAAAAATAACCATTTATAAATAAATTGGGAGCATCATCGTTTCTTATTGAATTACTGGTTATCCTTTTTTTCCAATTTCTATATGCAATAGCTTTCTCCTTTGTTTTAAAATATGGATCTTCTGAATAATAAGGGCGCAGGTCATCTCCGGTTTTTGATTTACCATCCCATAATTGAGATTTATTCATCCTTAAAATAACATCTTTGGTCTCTTTATTGTCTATACATTCAGCCAATACTTCATGTATATCAACCTCAAAAATTGGCTTTAAGTCTGCAAATTTTGTTATCATTATCAATTTTCATATGTAATATAAATAATCGCATTTTTAGACACAATTAGAGAACTTTCAGAAGATACCGTCACTATTCGTACAACCGTAGATGTTAACAAGGCATAATATTTACAATCAGTAATCTCATTGTTAGGGACATAAGCATTATCAACTATAACAGTAAAAGATTTTATCTTTGTGATTGAAAGTCCGTGTGTGAAATCAGTATGATTACCTTGTACACTACTCAATACTCCTGTTAATTTTTTTACCAGCAATGACCCAAATCGAGCATATAATTCAGTAAAATTATCCTGAAAATCAGACAAAGCATCTCTGCAAGGCGTTGCGCTTGGATCGCCTAAAGAAGTACCTAAATTTATAGTCTTTTGTGCCATAAATTAACTTTCATATACTATATAAACAATCACGTTACCAGAAACAATATCTGAACTATATCCTTCATAGGTTCTTATTATAACATATGTATTATCTAATAAAGCACAATAATGAGCCGATGGGATTAAACTATTTGGAATAATAGAATTATTAACTAAGACAGTAAAAGAGATTATCTTAGATTGTGTTAATCCATGAGCAATATTAGTGCTAACACCTTCTGTAGCGTTTAATGTTCCGGTTAACTTTTTTGTAAGATAATTGCTAGATACAGAAAGCCCATATAATTCAGTAAAATTATCCTGAAAATCAGACAACGCGTCCCTACCATGTGTTGCACTTGTATCGTCGTATGCAGTTCCTAAATTTATTACTTTTTGTGCCATATTATTTTTAAAATAAAGGGGCTATTTCTGCCCCTTCGATTTATTACCAGGGTATTCTATTTTCTTTGCTATTGGCTTTTCCTGAGTCTCGTTAAGCGGTTTAGATTTCCTTTGTTTCTCAACTTGGGATCTTATTGCTTTTTGAATTTCTGGATTTGCCAATAATTCAGGACTTAAATTTTCAGTCCGCAGCGTTGTATGTTTATAAACGATTTTCATTAGCTACCAGCATTAAAAGTAAAACTTGTATTCAACCTGGTTTCAACCCATTGAGTTGTGGCCACTGGCTGACCATAAAGACTAAAATAAAAAGTCCCGCTTGTCTGTGTTGGGAATACTAATGTATATTGTCCGTCTACAGTTGCACTAGGAGTCATTGTTGTTAAGGCTATTGCCACCCCGTCAACAGTAGTTTTTCTCATATACAAATCTTCTTTTACAGCTGCTGAATAAGGAACTTTACCGTAATTCTTTAAATTAATAACGGCTCCAGTGGCGGTCATAGATACTACCTCCAAGAATAAATCTGTAATCCCTTTTAAATCAATTGTAGGATACCAAGGTATAATTGCGTCAACAGATGGATTTAAAGCAACTGCGAACTCATTAAGTTGTCTTGTGTCACTAAACCGAACTTCACATTCAACATGGGCATTAGCCTTACCATCAATTTGAGTTTCTGGCAAAATTGAAAAATAGTCAAGTTGTAATGGAAGAAACTTGATATTATCAACAGTATAGCCTAAAAGGTAATCTTTTTCAGTCACTACATACACATCGAAATCTTTACCATCTAACTTATTGATTTGGTTTTTGCTATAAGTTGACATTTCATCGAAGGAAATTTTGTAATTTAATTTCCCTTTACGCACTTCACTTTCATATCCAAAATCAGAAGTTTCTTTTACATTGGCTTCTTGTGTTGGTGTCCCATTGAAAATCTTAGGTGTCAAAAAGAACCTATCACCAGGAGCAGCGTTTAGACTGTCAACCCATGTATCTTTTAATAAGGCAAGAGCCTCTGTGGCTATCTCGGTACCTTTAGGAACCAACAGCCATTTAAACCATTTGCCCACATTCCCTGGGAATGGCTGATCCCCAGTATTACCGTATTTTTCGGATGTTTGTGTTACGTTGTACATTTTCTATTTGTTTTAAATTAATACTTAATACTGGTTTTGGAAAGTGATATCTAAATCAATTTCGATTGCATCTGTAGCAGCGTTCAAAACCATTTGATTTTTATCTGAACTACCATAGAAATATCTATAATAGTCATCATATTTTAATTTTGTAAATTCCCAATTAAACATATAAGTAAAGAAAGTGCTCGTAATTGTCTCTAAAAACAATGTTTCTAAAGGCTGTAATACTGGTTTAATAGTATTATCGAGTCGTTCCTGTGCTCTATATGTAGCCTCTGACAAGCCAACAAAAGCTAATTTTAGTCTGGTTTTATAATCAAAATCCTCGTTATCATGAGATCTTTTCTCATTAATAAATAGCCAGATCATTGGAAATCTTGCCATTTTTGTTGCAGGATCTGTTGATTCTAAATCTAAAAGCTCATTTATTTCTATCCGCGAACCAAATTTGTAATTAATAGCCAAGTTCCATTTTGTCACAAGCAATGTTTTTGTAAACGGAGCGACCGATAAAGTTGTGAATAATCCTATTGCTTCAATTGTGAATTTTAAACCTTTTAAATCGACTGTTTTTACTTGATAATTTATTGTGCCTATAGTTATAATTATACCGACTTGCAAATAAATAGGTTCTATTGCTCTTAATAAAACTAATGAGTCAGTTGTTATAGTTGATATTCCTGCGTTTTCAGTTATATCAATTATATTTTTCTCAGTTTTCAAGAAATCAATAACGGCCTTAATTTGTTCTGGCTCGTATATGTCTGTTTTTCTTGTCATATATTAAGAACATTAACTTTATCTATTGTTGCAGGATTATAATTAGGATATGTTAAAGCGTCGATATCATTCATTGCTGTTATAAATTTATCCATCTCTTTTATCATGTCAACCATCCTATTATATACCAGGCACTGTAAAGGTTTCTTGTCTAAACTATCGGCATTCTCACTATTAGCCAATCTTATTCCTGTCCCATTTACCGAATACATACCTGATTCAGTATATTTGAAGAAAACATAATTTGCAATTAAAGATTGTTTCTTTGCATTAGAAAGCCCTCTCCAATTATAATAGATACCATCAATTGTATATTCTTTGCCGTTTAATAAGTCAGTCCATTTACTTTCGGGTGTGCCTGTTAGTCCAGCTAAAAAAACCTTATATAAATCATATCCCATAACTTGTTCCAATATTTCAGGTTCAAATTCAGTGATATAAGATGTTAAGGATTTTACCTCGTCGACAGGCAACTGTCTGTCAATAACAAAATAAGTGGTATCAATTATATTTGCCATTATTTTTTAGATTTTGGGCCTCGTTTTACTTTTTCTTCAATCTTTTCAATTACATTTTCAAAACTTTTATTTTCTTTTTTCGGTGTTTCTATGTTATCGTTTTCTATTTTGCATGTAATTGATTCACGGTTAAGCCGTGTTTTCAATTCTTTTCGTAGTTTAAGAACCAACTTTTCTGATCCTTCTAAAGTAATTTTCATAATTGTTTGATTAAGTGTTTAGGAACTTCATTTGTTTCTATTCTTTTCATTGTAAAATTTTCTATCTGGGATTTAATTAAGTGTGGTTCACCGTACCAAAAACCGCCTTTATCTGTGACATACCAGAACTTTTCATTTTCTAAATCCCATTTTTCACCAGAATGACCACCACTATTGCAAGTCAATATCTCATTAATGAATGATTTATTTTCTATGTTATCATATAATTTCTTTGCAACCCTATAATCACCACGTTTATATGGCTCCCATTCGGCTAAATCTTTATATTTGTAATCAAAAGCCATCCCATTACCATCAATATCCCTACATACTGGATCATTTCTGAAATTAATATCTGATGGGACTATAACATCTCCAACTTTAACCCTCCAAAATATTAAATCGTTTCCTTTCTTGTATTCATCTATAATTAAAGATAAGGTATTGCTATTATAAAATGTATTATCATCATCTAGG
>Ga0172381_10007338_pt1 | contig 10920 bp, 15 predicted proteins | sample Leawel6488metaG_FD_119754 | JGI IMG/M metagenome (GOLD analysis project Ga0172381, IMG submission 119754) | Leachate microbial communities from a municipal landfill in Southern Ontario, Canada - Leachate well 64-88 metaG | ecosystem: Engineered > Solid waste > Landfill > Unclassified | place... | reverse complement strand
GATATGTTATATTGTTTGAATATTGAAAGTCCAAAAAGTGATATGTGTGGAAAAGAAGTTCATACTAAATATTGGAATAATGAATTAGAAAGAATTAAAACATATTGCGAACATGATGTTATGTCTTGTGTTGAAGCAGCAAAAAAAATATGTCATTTGTTATGATTAACTTGTGTTGATACTTCATCTAATGACCTGAATGCAAAAGTTGCAAAAGAATTATCTATTAAAAAAGGTTCAATTTTTGATAGAATTCATCAAATTGATCAGGAAATTTTAATTAAAGAACGAGAATTGAATTCTTTAAAATTTGAAAAAAAACAAAAAGAAAAAGAATTAAATGATTTAAGATTGTTAGATGAAATATCAGTGGATGATCAATTTAATGAATTGATTTATTTTATTAAAAAACTGGCAAAACAGGGAATGTCTATGTGGTGTTATAGTGAATTATTATATGATATTAATAAACAAAAATTAGAAAAATTAGGTTATAGAATTAAAGAAGTAAAAACTGATGATTATAAAAAATTGTATGCTATTTATTGGTAATTAAAAAATCATTTAAAAATAAATAATTAGAATGAAAATGTTAGTTTTAATCGGTTCTCAAAGTGTTGGTGATTCATTATGTGCTATTCCAGCAATTAAACATCTTAGTGATGTTTATAATCAAAAAATTCACGTATTTACACATCAAAAAGAATTATTAAAAAATTTTCCATATATTATATTAACAGACAATCATATTCCTGAACAAGATGACATTTTTATTGAATCATTTCGACCAGATTTATACATTCATACTAGATTTGATATAAGACAATTTCATGCAATAAGTTCAGGCTTTCAATTATTACCAGAAGAAATGCAAATTGATTTTTATCCAGATGAATATCAAGAAATAGAAAAATTACCACAAAATTATGTTGTTATACATCCAGTAAAAACTTGGCCATCCAGAAGTTGGGAAAAAGAAAGATGGCAAATGTTAGTTGATGAATTAAATAAAATTAATATTCCTGTTGTTGCAGTAGGAAAAAATGCTTCTGAACCTGGTTTTTATACAATAAATAAACCAGTATACGATGTCAATATTAAATATGGATTAAATTTGATAAATAATCTTGATATTCATCAAACTTGGCATATTTTGAATAAATCCGCAATTACTGTTACTATGGATTCTGGTATATTGCATTTGGCTGGAACAACAGATACACACATTATCCAATTAGGTAGTTCAATTAATCCAAAATTAAGATCACCATATCGACACGGTACACAAGATTATAAATATTCATATGTTTTAGGTGAATGTAAATTATTTTGTGCATCAAATATGAAATATGGTATAGAACATCATAATAAACATAATGCGATGCCACCTGTTCCATTTTGTTTAGAAAGAAGAGATAGTATTGGAAATGATGATATGCCAGATAAAAATATTTATAAATGTCATCCAACAGTAGAACAAGTGTATAATGAAATTGTTAAAAATTATAAATTTCCAAATAAAGGTAAAATTATTTTATAAAATTAAAAATCATGATTAAAAATAAAAAAGCATACTTTGAATATTTCATAGAAGATGAAATAATTGCAGGAATTCAACTTGTTGGATCAGAAATAAAATCCATTAGAAAAGGTAAAGCATCTTTATCTGAAAGTTTTTGTGCTTTTACAGGAAAAGAATTATTTTTGGTAAATTGTCATATTGATGAATATGAATTTGCAAATCAATTTAATCACGATCCAAAACGACCTAAAAAATTATTAATAACTAAAAAAGAATTAAAAAAACTTAAAGTTAAAATAAAAGAAAAGGGATTAACTATAATACCATTAAATATGTTTATAAATGATAAAGGACTTTGTAAAGTAACTATATGTGTGGCAAAGGGGAAAAAATTATACGATAAAAAAAATTCTATTTTTGATCGAGAAGAAAAAATTAGAATAAAACGGGATTTTAATATTAACATATAAAAAGAAAAAGAAAATAATTTACATTGATCAATTAAAATAAAAAGAAATTTTAATATCAATATATAATTTTTTCTTATATTTGTAAAATAACATAAAATATTGTATTATGAAAAATCGTATTGTTATCACTTTTTCAATAACTTGGTTAATAGGCATTTTAATTCAATCCTTAAAAAATAATGAATTAATAATTGAAAATATAGTATTTTCTATAGGATTATTAATATTAACAATATTAATTGTTAAATTTTATATAAAAAAATGAAAAAAAAAATGAAAAAATTATGAAAGTAAAAATTAAAAGTATTTACAGTATAGAAATGTTTTCTGGTTTAATTATGGGAAAACCAAAAGATGGGATGTATGAAAAATCATTAGAAGAAATTAAACAACTATTAGGATATGATGATCCAATCATTAATATTTCAGAAGTAAAATGGATGGATATTAATATATATGGAACATGGGGTCATATTGGAACATGGGGTCATATTACTGGTGTTAAATTACAAATATCAGAAGAATATGATAATTATGATTTTTCATTAATTTTTAATTTTTATCCAGAATTAGAAAAACTTGAAGATATAATTAATAATTCAATTAATATAATTGATTGGAAAAATAATTCTATTCATTGGAATATTGGCGATTTGTAGAATATGAAAAAAAATAAAATAATATACATAGATTTAGATGGTGTGCTTTGCAATTTTGTAAAAGCATATTTGAATGATTTGGAAAAATGTCCAACACAAAAATATCCACAATCCCAATTTGGTTTTTTTATTAAATTAGAAGAAATTCCTGGTGCTGTTGAAGCATTTAAAATACTTGAAAAATATTTTGAAGTTCGTATTTTAACTCGACCATCAATATATAATTTGAATAGTTATACAGAAAAAGCATATTGGGTTCTTGAACATTTAGGTTTTGAAACATTAAAAAAATTAGATATGTCATGCGACAAGTCATTACATATTGGAGATTATTTAATTGATGATACTGATAAAGATGGTCAATTAAATTTTAATGGTGAATTTATTAAATTTGGTTCAGAAGATTTTCCAAATTGGGAATATATTGTAGAATACTTGTTACAAAAAGAAAAAATATTATGAAAGATTTATCAGATTTACGGAACATTACTTTAACACCCTATATTCAAAAGGCGATGGCATTAATAGGTGTACAAAGAATTGTTGGTGGAAATCAATTTAGGCATAGTTTTGCTACATTGGGTATTTTATTAGATTATAAATATACTGATTCAGTTTTACTTAAAGCTTCGTTATTGCATGATATTTTTGAAGATGTTGGTGAAGATGATATTGAAGCAATTCGTAATATTGATAGTGATGGTCCTGCTGTTGTTACATTGGTATTAGAAGTCACCAGAAGAAATAATGAAACCAAATTGGAATATATGGCTAGACAAATATATAATTCTAAAAATGCAAAAATTCTTAAATGTGCTGATAGAATTAGCAATTTAACAGATATGCATCTTGATACCCATACTGAAGGAAAAATATCAAGTTATTTATTACAAACTGAAAATTATGTGCTTCCATTAGCAAACGAAGTTAATCAAGATTTTGTGATTGAACTTACAGATTTAATTAAAATGCGTAGAGATATGTGTGGAAAAAAAATAATAGAATAAAAATGATATCAATAGTAAATAAAGATAATGAATTAATCAAAAAATATTTGGATGTACAAAAAGAATTAATAGAAGAATTAAAAAAAATTAATACTGTATACTCAGATAATTGGCTAACTAAAATGGAATTCGATTTATTGTGTGTTTATGATGATTATATTACATCAACTAAATTATCAAATAAAGCAAAAGAACTATTGGATTTAATGATAATTGTTGATTATGATTATATTGCTTATAATGATTATTCATATAATCCAGAATCAATATCATTTGAAAATGCTGATGATCGAAAAAATTGGTTAAAAAATAAATCACATCAATATTATACATTAGAAATAAATGAAATTGAAGGTTCATTAGAAGATAATTATAGTTTAATTGAAAATTATAATGATGGTGATGCAATATTCATTAAGGCTGACAGTGTTTATTCAAATAATATAAAAATTGCAATTTTAAAATATAATGAATATAGATGATAAAATAGGAAGATTAAGAACACTTATTCATGACAATAGCGTTGTTTTGCATCAGTATGCTAATATAAGTCAATATATTGAACAGTTAGATAAAAAAATAGCGTATTTAGAAACACATATAAAAGAAGATAAGAAATGTCGAAAAGATGTAAAGGAACGATATTTTGCACTAAAAGAAATGCGAAGATTGATAATAGACACTAACATTAGTTTTAAAGAATTATGTAATATTTATAGGGAAGAATTAGTTAAAAAAGAAAATTGTAACAAAACATTAAAAATTAATAATTTAAAAGAAACTAGAGATAATAAAGGTGTTTATATTGGTGGTGGTGGATTTAATGTAAACATGGTTAGATATCCTAAGAAAAAACGATCATTCAAAGTTTGGAAAATTTTTTATTCAATGTTTCCTAATAACGCAAAAGAAGATAATTTTGATGGAAAAACTTCAGATAGAATGAAATAATTATAAACTAATCAATATTTTAAACATATAATAATTAAAAAAATTGATTATGGAAACATTTCTTAAAATTTTAGGTGTATTTTTTGGATTTATTTTTTTAATTGCTATTATTTCACTAATTTTAGCATTACCAACAATGTTATTGTGGAATTGGTTGATGCCAATTTTATTCGGATTAACAAAAATAACTTTTTGGCAAGCATTAGGAATAAATATTTTTAGTGGTATATTATTTAAAAGTGCAAATACACAAAACAACAATAAAAATAAGTAATTATGCATCATTAGAACATTAAAAAAGCCATCAAGTTGGCTTTTTTTTATTATAAAATTTTTTATTATAAAATTTTTTATTATATTTGCATTGTAATTTAAAATCGAAAATGAAATGTCAGAAATTAAACCAATAACACCAGAAGAAGCTAGGAATGAAGCAAAAAGTACTATTCCTGAATTTGTAATAATCGGTATAAACAATGCAATCAAAAATAATTATATCAAATCTGGTTTTACAATAAAACAAAAAGATATAATGGTAGAAATTATGAAAGTTGCACCATTCGACTGCTCAAGCGAAGAAATATACAAAAATCATTGGATGGATTTCGAAGATTTATATCGTAACGTTGGTTGGAAAGTGTCTTACGATAAACCTGGTTATAATGAAGAGTATTATGAAGCTATATTCGAATTTAAGACACCAAATAAATGAATATTTTTGGGATGTGCGCCCAAGTAAGATTATAAGAGAGTTCACTTATAATACCTAACCCACTAAACTCAATGGTGAAAACAGACTGGATAATACAAGAACTATCAATAACCTTGAGTAAGTTATTGCGAAAGTCTTGCGGAAAGGTTAAAACTCTTTCTGTTAATTATATTAAAAAACTTTAAAAAAAATTTGGTAGTTCAAAAATATTGTGTATATTTGCATCAGAAAAGTCAGAAAAAATAAAAAATGGAAAAAATTGACTTTTTTACGTTAATATATAAAGAAAAAATAAACAAAATAGAATTAATTTTCTATATAAGTAAAACAAAGTAAAATTAGAAATTATGACAATTGTAAGTAAACATAGTAAATCCTTTAAAAGCTTTTGGTCACATAGATCAAGGTTCGGAAATCTTATGCTTACTTAATAAGTCAAAAATATATTGATTTTTAATTAAGATAAAACAGAAAAATCCGAACCGTAAAAAGTTCGGATTTTTTTTGTTTTTATTCGCTCCCGTAGTTTAATTGGTAAAACCCCATACTTTTAATATGCGAGAGTTCCGATTCGAATTCGGACGGGAGCACAAAATTTTTTAAAAGGTTCATTGACATATTGAATATTTTTGCATCTGGAGCTGGATTGGTTGGTGAAAGCCATTAGCCTCCGCCTTTTAAGCGGAAGATTGCGGGTTCGAATCCCGTCAGATGCACAAAAATATGGTGCGCTATTTTTTATATATACATAAAAAATGAAATTATGAAAAAATTATATAGTATAGATTGGAATGATGTTCAAAATTTTTATGATAGTGGTAATACGTGGAGAAAAATTGGTGATAAATTTGATATTTCTGATGGATTAATTACTTATGCTAAAAATAAAGGTTTATTTAAAACTAGAAGCAAAAGTGATGCTAATAAGAATTATTATAAAAATAACACAAAAATATTAACTAAAGAACATAAACAAAAAATATCGGAAAGTAGAATTAAATATTTGAAAGAACATCCTGACAAAGTGCCATATTTATTGAATCATTATACAAATGGTGCAAGTTATCCAGAAAAATATTTTGATGATATATTATCTAAACAAATTAAATATGATAAATATTATCAAGTTGGAATATATCAATTAGATATTGCAATTGTTAATAAAAAAATTGGTATTGAAATAGATGGTGATCAACATTATTTGGATAAAAAAATAGTAGAATCGGATAAACGAAAAAATAAATATTTAAAAGAACAAAATTGGGATTTAATACGAATTAGATGGAGTGATTATAAAAAATTAAAAAAAGAAGAAAAAGAAAAATATATTAATGATTTAGTTAATTATATTAATGGATTAATAAATATTAAACCTGAATTTGAAATAAATAATAATATATGTGTAGATTGTGGTAAAATAATATCTAAACACGCAAAAAGATGTATTAAATGTAATAACCAAAGTCGTAGACTAAAATTCGATATTGCTGTTAGAAAAATAAAAAGAAAAGTTGAAAATAGACCAAATAAAGAACAATTATTAATTGATATTAAAATGTTAGGATATTGTGGAACAGGAAGAAAATATGGTGTTAGTGATAATTGTATACGAAAATGGTTAAAATTATAAGACTCTGTAACTCAGTTGGTAGAGTACATCCCTTTTAAGGATGGAGTCGAGGGTTCAAGTCCCTCCAGTGTCACATATGGGATTGTCGTATAGGTGGTTATTGTACGTTGGACTGAAAATCCAAAGGCAACCGTTCAACTCGGTTCGATCCCACAATTGCTATAAATCTGGAACAAAAATAGCTTGGAATAAAGGATTAAATAAAGATTCTGATGATAGAATAAAAAAAGGTAGTGAAACATTTAAAAATAAAGTAAAAAATGGTGAAATACAACTTTATTGGAAAGATAAGCATCATACAGATGAATCTAAATTGAAAATTGGACAAAAATTAACAAAAAATAATAATGGTGGTAGATGTAAATGGTTTTCTTATATTAAAAAAGATAAAACTATATTTAATTTACAAGGAACATGGGAAGTTAGATTTGCTAAAGTTTTAGATATTATAGATGAAAATTGGATTAAAATTGGAATTGGTACAAAAGACCATAGTTTTATTTGGTTTGATGATCAAAATAAAAAACATTTTTATACACCAGATTTTTATAGTCCAAAATTAAATAAATATTTTGAAATTAAAGGATATTGGTGGGGGAATGATTTGATTAAAATGAAAAATGTTAAAGAACAAAATTCATTAATAAATATTGAAATTGTTATGAAACACGATTTATTAATTTATGAAAAATTAATTGAAACTTAAAAGGAAGTGGTCCGAATGGACGAGGGGCTTGTCTTGAAAACAAGTAGGTCAATAAAATGATCTGGGGGTTCGATTCCCTTCGCTTCCGCTTAATTACAAGTCAGTATGCAAATGGTTAAGCAGATAGTCTCCAAAACTATTATGTGGGGGTTCGAATCCCTCCTGGCTTGCAAATGGGCTGTTGCTATTTAAAGCATAGCAAACCAAAAAAGTAATTACGCTAACAATCGGTGAAATTCCGATACAGTCCACAAAAAAAAAGAATACTTACAGCAATCAAAAGGTAAAAACAAACTTGAAATTTGTCGTGATTCGATGTCACAAATGTATTCTGAACTTGGAGAGACCTATTGGTGTAGTTAGCTGTTTCGAAAACAGTGAAATCGGGAAACTGGTGTGTGAGTTCGAGTCTCACTTTATCCGCATTTAATAAAATTGAGGACATAGCTGAATTGGTTCAAGCGTCTGGTTGAAGCCCAGAAGTATGTCGGTTCGATTCCGACAGTCCCCACAAAGAATACATACAGCATAAAATGTATTCTGATTTTTGGAGGTTTACCCAAATTGGTAAAGGGGCGAAACTGCTAATTTCGTAGGACGCTAATCCCGTTGCGAGAGTTCGAACCTCTCAGCCTCCGCTTTTTTAAAGGAAATCATATATTATTTGGTAAAGGGACTTGCTAAATTTTAATAAGATAATTGGAGAAGTAAGCATAATTGGTACTGCAACGGTTTGGAAAACCGTTTTTGTGGTGATAGAGTTTATAAAGACCCCACTATCAGGGAATTTATTTGTCCTAAATGTGGTAGTAAATTCCAACATTTCAAGAATGTAATTTAATTGGTAAGATATTTAGAAATCCGTTCATCGGGAAACTTGTGTGTGAGTCTCGTTTTCTCCGCCAAAATTACAGTTAAATTTTTGATAAATAGAAGGTTGGTGGCGAGTTTATCTAAGTAATTATAATTTTAATATGGTGTAAATAATCGGTAATTGGTATCCGTCCTGGCTGTGAACCAGAATCTTGAAAAAGACCCTGTGGGTTCGAACCCCATTTTACACCCCTTATTTATGGTGGTAATAGCTCAGTTGGTTAGAGTGTCTGATTGTGGTTCAGAAGGTCGTGGGTTCAATCCCCACTTTCCACCCAGTAAAAAAAGATGATGAAAAAAAAAATTAAACTTTTCATTTATTTATATCTAAATATAATTGGAGAAATAGCTCAGTTGGTAGAGCAACGTAAAAAGAAAAAAACGTAATTTGTCGAAAGTAAAAATTATGTACAGCAAACCAAAAATCTAAGCAATGAAAGCCGTGTGTCGGGGGTTCGAATCCTTCTTTCTCCACAATAGGTTGATGGTGCAACGGTTAGCATAAGTGAATCCAAATCTTTAGATCAGGTTTCGAATCCTTGTCAGTCTGCAAAAATATGTGCCAGTATCCGTCGTTGATGTTGTAGTTGTTATCATATTATCACTAAATATTCTATATCTGGATATTTATTCTTTATTGTTTCTAATATGTCATTTATATGACCTGAATTAAATTGGAGATAATGGGTAAACAAATTATATTATGTAAATTAATATTGAATTAATTACAATGACTTAAATATATATAATAGTTATAAGTAATAAAATTGATTACATTCCAAGTTCTGCGATATGAATCACTTTCTTTATATTATATTGAATTTGAAAATAATTCATAGTAACATAAGTTTGACACATTATACTATCAATTGTGTTGTTTTCTATATATTCACATAAATCATTAGCTTCAATACTATATATATTACTATATATCTTATCTAAAAAATCTTCAATTGTAGAAAGATGATTAATATCTAAAATTGTTAGATGTATTTCATCACCACTTTCAAAATGAACTATTAATAAATGTCCATCATTTTTATTACTTATAACATCAGATATATTCTGATTTTTATTTTCTTGATGTTCATTGAATCTTTTTATGTGTTTATTTTCCATTTTAGTTATATTATTTTTTAGTATATATATGTATTTTTATGATCTTCAAATGTTTTAATTAATTTTGGTGGATTAATTTTTATTTGTTTATTAGAAAACACAATATAATCAGAATAATCTTCTTGTGGTAATATAATACCATCATATCCCATTTTTTTTATTTGATCCAAATAATATTTATCATATTCATCCCACCCAGCTGGATTATTGATTGTGATATATCTAGTTAAAATATATTTATTTCCAATTCCACCGTGTTTATTATTAATAATTGTATCAATATCATCAGTAAACCAAATTATTTTATCCGTTGATTTTTTAATATCAAATGTTTTAAATTCATTATTTGTACCATGATAAACTTTGTAAACATTATTTGATATTTTTTCTTCGAATGTTTTAATATAAATCATTTTTTAAAATATTTTTTAATATATATAAAATATGATAACAAAATTTATACATTATAATGAATCCTGGAAGAATGAGGGAATAAATGAGGGAATAAATGAAGGAATAAAATTTACAATACCTGAAAAACTTCAAAAATATCAAGATATTAATGGTGATATATCTAATGTAAAAGATTGGAGAACACAAATAATATTAAATAATTCGAATAGTGGATTAAAAAAAGGAGATTATGATAAAGTTGGATATATTATGATTAACACTAAAACTTCAGATATAATACCAATTGCTAGATCGGATGAACATCATAGGGGTGATGACTTATTATTCCATTTTTTTGAAAAAAAATTAATAGATAATGTCAATTATGTACCAATTTTTTCAATAGGCAATAATTATTTTTATAAAAATGATTATGATATTAAAAGAGAAGAAAAAGAATTAAAAGAATATTTAATTATAGTTAAAAAATTTTTAAATTATGGTGGAAAAAATTTACCACTTACTATTATAGGTAGGAAAAATCTTAAATTATATTTTGAATTATTTGTAAAATTGAATGGGAATTTTGAAAATATTAAAGAATATATTGAAACAGAAGGTGAATTATCAGATGATGCAGAATCTTTAATATTTTATTTAGAACAAGTCGCATTATTGTGTAGAACTTATAAATTAGGTGAAGATAAAAAAATAACACCAAAATATATTCTAGATAAAGTTGATTATTATTTTAATGATAAGATATTATCAAAAATTAAATTTATGGATACATTTAGAATTCAAAAAAATATTAATAAAGCAATAATTAATTTTGATTTAGATTTATTAGAACAAACATTATTTGCACATAATGGATT
>Ga0172381_10007336_pt1 | contig 10921 bp, 11 predicted proteins | sample Leawel6488metaG_FD_119754 | JGI IMG/M metagenome (GOLD analysis project Ga0172381, IMG submission 119754) | Leachate microbial communities from a municipal landfill in Southern Ontario, Canada - Leachate well 64-88 metaG | ecosystem: Engineered > Solid waste > Landfill > Unclassified | place... | reverse complement strand
TAAATTTTTTCGAAATTCGATTGTCGGTTTGAAAATAAAAGAAAATCCATCAGAAGTCGGGGTTACGCAAGCGATGGTTTCCTGAAAGCCCGGACGGGAAACGAGAAAGAAATTTCCAGCTTCGGCCTTTACCCTTGAATTAAGATTAATTTTCAAATAATCCGATTGTAGTTGGTCGATTTTTTTGATTATTGCCGTACTCAAATGATAAAGAATATCATTACTCATACACTATTCTCCCGATATCAATATCAGCCGGACAAGCACGAATGCAGCGACCGCAACCGTTACATAATGGTCGATTAAATTTTTTAATACCATGGGCGAACTTGCATTCAATAAAAACCGATAGTCCTCGTTGATCGGTTTTAGCTTTGTTTTCAGAAAAACAGGAAATTTCTTTTAATTGACGATAGAAGTTTCCGTCTCGTTCTTTCTTCTGAAAAATATCGGAACAGTTGCAGAGAGGGCAAACAGCGGTGCAGGCGCCGCAATCAAAACAGTTATTTTGCCAATAAGCGAGCTCTTTCTTCGTAAAATTTAGATCGCAACTGTTTTGTTTTGGTTTACCGACCGGCTTGTATTGGCCAGTAAATCGAATCGGGGCATTAATTTGATCGAGAATCTTTGCGCCAGCTTCACTCTTAGCGAAGACTAGATAGTCAGAAGCATCTTCTTGAATAAATAGATCAAAACCGGAATGGTGATTTGAGTCGGCTAACTGACAAAAACAGTATTGATCGGGGGTGCAATCAACCGCAACTTTGAGTAAGGTTTTATATTTTATCTGAAAATCATAATCTTGCTTAAAAATTTGGTTTAATAAGGAAATTGCCGTCAGATCACAGAGATGGAGACCAAAAAGGGCGATTTTTTTAGCCCGATGGTTTTCTTGGTCGAGATTTTTTTCTGGCAATAAAATTTTTTTAAAAGAGTGGTTGGTCTGATATTTGTGGAGCGAATATCGATCGAAATTCTCTTTTTTCTGAAAATTCAAAATGCCCCGCTCTTCAATCGGTGAGTAAATTTGATAATCTCTGGCGATCAGATCGTAAAGTTTCCCAATATTGGAAAATTTTAAAGCTTTTATCAATCTCCCTCCATAGTAATTTTACATCTTTAACTTAGATTTTAAAAGTAGTAGAATAGAACTAGTTAATGGAGGCCTAATGTTTAAAAATTTACCGGCGAAGGATCTGCTGAAAGGAAAAAAAGTTCTTTTGCGTGCTGATTTTAATGTCCCGATCGCTAATCAAAAAGTTTCTGGGGCAAATCGAATAGTCGAATCGTTGGGAACTTTGAAATACTTGATTTCTGCCGGAGCACGAGTAATTTTAATCAGCCATCTTGGCCGACCAAAAAATTATGGCGACCCTGAAAGTTCCCTTCGACCGGTCTATGATTTCCTAAAGAATAAACTGGATAAAATATATTTCTCCGAAGAAATCTTTGGTGATATAACTGACGAAATTATCAAAAACTTAGCTAACGGAGAAGTTGTTTTATTAGAGAATCTTCGCTGGGATGCCGGTGAAGAGAGTGGCTCTTTGGAATTCGCAAAGAAACTAGCCTCCCTGGCTGATATTTATGTTAACGATGCTTTTGCCGTTAGTCATCGGGATCACGCCAGTGTTTCTATTATTTGTCGATTTTTACCACATTTTGCCGGCTTTTTACTAGAAAAAGAAGTTACCGGACTCCAAAAATTAGCCCAGAATACTTTGTCGCCGTTTGTTCTAGTCTTAGGTGGAGCGAAAATTGCCGATAAAATTCTGGTTATCAACAACCTTGCGCCGCATGTCAGCAAAATTTTAATTGGTGGAGCGATGGCTAACACTTTTCTGGCGGCATCCGGGGCGAATGTTTCAAATTCGCTTTTTGAACCGGAAGTCTTAAAAACTGCAAAGGAATATCTTGACCGTTATCAAGATAAAATAGTCCTTCCTCAAGATAATGTTAAAAAGGAAGGGGAGGATGGATTTTCTTATATGGATATTGGTCGGCAAACGATTAATAATTACAAAAAGATAATCTCTGAAGCAAAAACAATTTTTTGGAACGGCAACATGGGTTATTCTGAAGACCAAAAATATGCTTTAGGGACAGAGGAAATCGCTCGGGCAATTTCCAATTCATCAGCTGAAAGTTATGTTGCTGGCGGCGATACTGTCGGAGCGATTGAAAAAATGAAGATTAAGGATAAATTTTCTTTTGTTTCAACCGGCGGCGGTGCGGCTCTAGAATTTCTCGCTGGTAAAAAATTGCCCGGGATTAAAGCTTTGGAGGACTAGTGGTTTCTGTATTATCTAAAAAAATACTCAAAGGAGCCCAAGAAGGCAAATATTCTATTGGCGCCTTTAATACTAATAACTTGGAAATCACTCAAGCGATTATTAATGGAGCGAAGAAATTAAATTCCCCGGTGATTATCCAAACGACACCATCGGCGATCGATTATGCCGGTCTTTCAAATATTTTTCTGATCGTTAAAAATGAAATCGAGAGCCAGAAAGCTTCAGCCTTTATCCATTTAGATCACGCGAAAGATTTTGAAACAGTTCGGCAAGCGGTAGAAATCGGTTATCCATCGGTAATGATCGATGGATCGCAACTTTCTTTCGAGGAGAATATTCAATTAACAAGGAGAGTGGTTAATTTTGCTCATACTCGAGGGGTAGCCGTCGAGGGAGAGCTGGGAGCGATCGGCAAGGGCGAGGGCGGTGCGATTGAAAAAAATAGTTCTTTAACTGATCCAAGTCAAGCAGCAGAATTTGTAAAAAGAACCGGCATTGATTCTTTGGCAGTATCTATCGGTAATGCTCATGGTGCTCCGACTGGAGAAAAAATTGATCTTGAACTACTTTCGGCAATTGCTGACAAAGTTAATATTCCACTTGTGCTGCATGGCTCATCCGGACTTAAAACCAGGGATTTAAAAATGGCAACTACAAATGGAATTTGTAAAGTTAATATTGATACTAACATTAGAACGACTGTTATTGAGGCCATGAAAATAGGATTAAAAAAACCGACTAAAGACTATCGAGACATATTGTCGCGGGCTCGGGATGAAGTTGAAAAAATTGTCGAACAATACATAAAGATTCTTGGATCGGCAGAAAAGGCAAAAGTATGAAAAAGTATGATGTAATTTCGATTGGTGATGTTGGCGAAGACATTTTTGTTACTCCGGAGGATTCTCTTATCCAAAAAAGTTCTCGTTTTTCGTCCGGAAAGTCGCTTACTTTTGAGCTTGGGGAAAAGATTAATTTGGAAAAAGTCTCTTTTCATATCGGTGGTTCGGCCGGTAATACGGCAATCGCTTTTTCTCGTCTTGGTCTCCGAGCGGCGATTGTTTCCTCTTTGGGTTTTGATTCAATTGCCGAAAAAGTTATTAATCGACTCTCTGATGAAAAAGTGTCGATCGACTACCTCGACCAATCGGCTAAGCGATGCTCAAACTTTTCGGTAATATTTAATTTTGGTTCAGAACGAACAATTTTCGTTTACCATGGGTTGACTGACTATTCAAAAATTAAAATTCCGAAAAATTTGTCAACCGAATGGTTGTATGTTTCTCCTCTCGGTGATAATTACCAGAAGATACTGGATCAGATAGTCACTTACTCGTCACAAAAAAGCACCAAAATCGCCTGGAATCCCGGAGTAAGTCAAATTAAAGCTGGCGCAAACTGTTTTCGAAATTTACTCTCGGTGACCGATATTTTATCCCTAAATAAGGAAGAAGCGATAAAATTTACCAATTATCCGGTTCGGCCGAATATTTTAGATATTGCCAAAAAACTCAACCATATTGGGGCGAAAGTCGTTCTAATCACCGATGGGAAAAATGGCGCTCATTGTTTTGATGGCAAAAATCTTTGGTATATTGGGATTTTACCAGCCGAGCGAATCGATGCTACCGGTGCCGGCGATAGCTTTACGGCTGCCTTTACCCAGGTTTTAATTAAAGACGGGATAAACCGTCAAGCGATTGAAAAAGCTTTAAAATATGCGATAGTTGAATCGACATCGGTTATCTCTTCACTTGGGGCCCAAACCGGCCTCTTGGATGAAGAAAAAATTGAAGAAAGGCTCAATAAACTTCATCGATTAAAGCCGGAAATCGTATAAACAAAAATAAAAGTCGAATCATTCACTTTTGTTTTATGACGAAGCATCTGGCAATCTTTTCCGATAAACTTGCCGGTAAAGTTCTCTCCGGCCTGAAAACGGTCGATTTTCGTTTTTCCGATACAAAAAAAGCACCATTTTTAAAGCTCTCTCGGAATGATCTGGTCTATCTTAAAAATGTCAGCGAACCGATAATCGGTCAGACCGAAGTCGAGAATGTTCTTTATTTTGAAAATTTAAAAAAAACTGAGATTAAATCTTTGATAAAACGGTATTGTATTTTTTGTGGAATTGATCGCAAGGAATTGGAGAAATATGCCGGTAAATACCGATATCTGTCAATAATTTTTTTCTGCCACACACGACGTTTTTTATCACCGGTGAAGATCAAAAAACGGGATCGTCGCCCTTGGATAACGGACTTTAAGTTTTAATTTTTGAAAACGAATTATTAAAGGTTGACGAAAAACATCGTATATTATACGATGTTTTTATCAGGACAATTTAATTAAAACCATGTGAAAAAAAATCAATCACAGCCGATATTTATTGATATCGATGGTTGTCTGACACCGGGGAAAAATCAGCCGATCCCCTGGAATCAGACGAAGATTCTCCAGGAAAATTTAAAAAAATTTGATCCCTTTTTTGAATATATTATAATTACCGCCCGTCCGGCAACTTATGCCGAAGCAGTGGTCCAATTTTTAGGTTTAATGGATAACCAAAAACATAAATATGCGATCTGCGAGTCGGGTGGTGTTGCTCATCTCTTTGGCTCGGATACTTATACTGTTTCTAGTGAAGTTGATAGTGATCTCTTGGTCGAGTTTGAAGCTGTTCTCAGACGATTGCAAAATGTTTATCATTACAACATTGAAGACGGTCGGAAACGGACAATAAATGTTCTCGCGGCCGATAACCAGTCAATTAGGGGGCTGGGAATTTTGCTATCGGAATATATGCCTAAAGGGTTGTCGATGCATTTTTCTGCCGGCGGCATCGACATTACTCCGGAAAAGATTAATAAAGCAGTGGCGGCAACAGATTTGGCGAAGAAGATTGGCGCCGATCTTTCCCGGTCGATCAGTATCGGCGACTCAGGAGGCGATTTGCCATTAATGGAAGTCGTCGGCCATCCTTCATGTCCGGCGAACGCTTCGGAAAACGTTAAAGAGTTGGTTCTAAAAAAAGGGGGTTATATTGCAAAAGAAAAGTTTGGTTTTGGCGTCGTTGAGATTTTAAATTTTTATTATAATAAGTTTAACTTGGGAGGCAAATGAAGCGTTCAGAGATCGACCGGCAGATTGAGAAATTCGTTGATTTTGCCGAAAAAAACAATTATAAGGTGCCGTCATACGATTATCAAGATAAAAAAGTTGTCAAGGAGCTCGGGGAACGGCAAGTTGGTTTTGATATTACCGATTTCGGTGGTAACGATTTTGTTAAAGTCGGTTTATCACTATTTACTGTCAGAAACGGAAATCCGAAGAAAAAAGGAACGATCCCTTATTGCGAAAAAACAATGTTTTCGCTTCCGGGACAGTTGACACCGCGTCATTATCACCAAAAAAAAATCGAAGACATTTTCCTTCGAGCCGGTTCACTGCTGATAATTCGGATTTGGCAGACCGATCAACCACGGGATAAAAAAATTGAGCTCCGAGTTTTATTTAACAGTGCCGATTATCGAAAAGTAACTGCCGGTCAAGACCTATTTTTAAACCTTGGTGAAAGTGTTACCCTGACGCCGGATCTCTCTCATGAGTTCTTCTCCGATCCGACCGGCGACGGTAGTTTAGTCGGTGAAGTATCGACTTTCAATGATGATTTGAGCGATAATGTTTTTATCGACCCGGTCGCCCGTTTCCCGAAGGTTCAAGAAGATCAACCGATAAAATATTATCTTGTTTCTGATTATGGAAAATTATTAAAAAATTAAATGTCGCTTTATGGTAAAGGAGAAAAAATGATTGAAAGAGAAAAATTAACGGTAACAATTAAGAAATCGATTTTCCCAGAGATTGATAAAATGATCGATGGCCGGAAAATCCGCAATCGGTCTCACGCGGCTGAATTTTTAATCGAAGAGGGGCTGGGAATTAACAAAGTAAAAACCGCTTTTATTCTTGCCGGTGGCGAGGGAACTCGGTTGCGGCCTCTGACTTATGAAATTCCTAAACCGCTGATTCCGGTTCATGGGAAACCGCTTCTCGAACACACACTTGAGCTCTTGCGATCTCACGGAATTGATGATGTGGTTATCTCTTTGGGCTATAAAGCTGATAAAATAAAAAACTATTTTGGCGACGGTAGCCGTTACGGAATGAAATTTACCTATGTAGTTGAAAATGAAAAACTTGGTACCGCCGGTCCGCTTCGATTGGCAAAAAAACATTTAAAATCAAGTTTTTTGGTTGTTTGGGCTGATGTTCTGGCGCAGATTGACCTTAGCGATTTTATTCGAAATCACAAAGATAACGGGGGGTTGATTACAATCGCTCTAACCTCGGTCGAAGATGTCTCAAGTTTCGGCGTCGTGTCGCTTAAGGGTAATAAAATTGTCGGATTTGTTGAGAAACCGAAAAAAGAAGATGCGCCGAGCAATCTAATCAATGCCGGTTTAGCAATCTGTGAACCCGGAGTTTTTAAGCATCTACCCGATAAAAAATACGTGATGTTTGAAAAGGATATTTATCCGCAACTAGCAAAAAAAGGGGAGGTTTACGGTTATCCTTTTGAGGGGCAATGGTTTGATACCGGAACCCATGAGGCTTATGAACGAGTCTTAAAAGAATGGGGCAGAAATGCTTAAACCGGTTAAAAAAAGTGTCATTATTAAAGCTCCGGTTCGAGCCGATATCGCCGGCGCTTTCTCTGACATTCCCTATTTTTTGAATAAGTACCAAATTGATTGCGGAGAAGTAGCTAATATTTCCCTGCCACTTTTTATCGAGGTTTCGGCGACCATCGGGCGTAATACCGATCCGATAACGATTGAAACTCCGGATTTGAAACGGAAAATTGTTGGTGATCTAGTCGAATTAGCGGCTCAAGAACGGGACAATGCTTGTCAGATCGCTCTTAATTTTATTCGAATTTTTGCTCTTGATTCAGCCGGCTTAAAAATAACAATCACCTCAAAAGGTAAAATTCCACCGGCATCCGGGCTCGGAACTTCCTCGGCTGTCGGAGTTGCTCTGATTCAGGCTTTGGCGAAACTTTACGGTCTTGCCGGAATTAACGCGCCGGAGTTTAATTATTTAATCGAACAATCAATGGGGATTGTTGGTGGCAAGCAAGATTATTACGCCGCTTTTCTTGGCGGTTTAAATCATTTGTGTTTTTATGGTCCGGAAGCATCATTGGTCGAAGTCGTTGGCCACAGAGAAGTGGAGTCGAAAGAGAGCCGATGGCTGCTTGAGCGACTTCTGGTTCATTTTTCCGGTCAATCGCGCTCATCCGGAGTAGCAAATGCCCGGCCGGAAGATCGAGTTAAAAAAGACCCAAAAATTTTAAAGCAGTTGGCTGATCAAGCGGCTCCGGCTTTTGCGGCGATTAATAAGATGGATCTACCAAAGTTACAGCAAGTTGTCAGTCGAGATAGAGAAAATTGGCTTGAGCTGACAAGTGGATATTTTTATACCAAAGAGATGTGGCAGTTGGCGAGAGTTGGCGAATCTTTAGGTTTTGCCCATCGGGCGGGCGGCGCCGGAAACGGAGGCTGTTTGTTTTTCTTTGGTGACCGCGGAAAGAAAGAAAAATTGATTCGAGAACTAGGGAAAATTGCAGGCGAGACGATTTTTAGTTAAAATAATATCTCTTTTCAAATTCATTTGCAGTGTTTTTTGGAATTATCGATACTTCCAATAAGCAAAGTTTTTTGCTATAGTTTGCAGAGTAAAGTTTGTTAAAAATCAGTAATTTTGGAACTATCATGAATCTCGATCTTAAAAGTGAAGCAAAATCAAAAGTTAGACTATCAATTACTCTATCTCATGCAGAATTTTTAAAATATATTGATTCCGCTTTCGAGAAAGTCGGAGCAACCTTAAAGATTGACGGTTTTCGTCCCGGGAAGGCACCAAAAAAAATCATTGAAGAGACTGCCGGTCAAGCGCGGTTAGTTCAAGAATCAATCGATTTAGCATTAGCTGAAAGTTATCCGGAAGCCCTAAAAACAAAAAACCTCTATCCGGTGAATCAACCGAAAATTACGATTGACTCCTTCCCGACTTTAATCTCCGGCGATTTAAAATACACAGTTGAGTTTGATAATCTCCCCGAGGTAAAGCTTCGGGATTACTCAAAAATCTCTGTCAAAAAGCCAGCGATCAAAAAAGCGACCGATAAAGATGTTGAAAAAGTAATCGAATATCTTAAAAAACAGAAGGCGACTTTCTACGAAGTTGATCGCGCTGCCAAAAAAGGCGATCGAGCGGAAATTAATTTTTCCGGAACGGTTAAGGGAGTCAAAAAAGAGGGGATGGAAAGCCGAAACCACCCGATTGTTATCGGCGAGGGAGTAATGATCCCCGGTTTTGAAGAGGAACTCATCGGACTCAAGAAGGCCGACAAGAAAAAATTCAAGATTCGGTTTCCGAAAGAGTATCACGCTAAAGATTTGGCTGGAGAGGAGGCAGAATTTGAGATTGAACTTATTGATTTAAAAGAAGTGGTCCTTTGTAAAATCGATTTGGAATTAGCCAAGACATTCGAGCATGACGACGTTTCGTCAATTAATATAGCGATTAAAAAAAGTCTCGATCTCGAAATGGAAGAAAAGGCCACCCGAGATTTGGAGATGGTGGTTATCGATAAAGTATTAAAAAATTTATCTGTTGAAATTCCGGAGTCTTTAGTTGAACAAGAAATTGATCGAATGACCGATCAACTCCGGAAGCAGATTGAAGCCCAAGGCTTGAATTTTGAACGTTATCTGCAATCAATAAAGAAAGATCTTGCCGATTTCCGAAAAGACAGTCGAAATCAGGCTGAAAAAAATGTTCAAATCGGTTTCTTAATCGGAGAAATTATCAAAGATCGAAAGCTTGACCCAAAGGATGATCAAGCCGGACGAAAAGCAATTGATTATTTGATCTCCGTAATTGTAAAATAAGATAGGCTTTATTAATACTTTATGGAGGGTTTATCCAGCAAGAATTTCTGCCGCTTTTTAAAAATCGCGACTTTTCAAAGATCTGGTTGGCGCAGATGCTTTCGCAACTGTCGCTAAATATGATAAATTTTGCTTTGGTCCTCCGGATGTACTCATTAACCGGTCGGATTACAGCTGTTTCTTTGGTTCTGATTGCCTCGGCTTTGCCGTCGGTTCTCTTTGGTCCTTTTTCCGGTGTAATTGCCGATCGGTTAAATTACAAACGAATTTTAACCTATACTAATGTTTTTCGAGTTTTAATAACGATCTTAATTATTTTTGCCAACGGCAATATGTTAGCGGTTTTGGAAGTAATTTTTCTGATGAATCTGGTAACTCAATTTTTTGCGCCGGCAGAAAGTTCGAGTTTCCCGCTTATCGTTAATAAGGATCGCTTAATTCAAGCAAATTCGATTTCAATGGCAACCCTTTATGCGACGATTCTTGTCGGGTATTCGATTGCCGGCCCGATTCTTTCTCTGATCTCTGCCCCGATTTTTTTTATAATTTGCGCTTCCTGTTATCTAATATCGGCTTTTCTGGTTTACAATATGTCCGACTACGACAAGAAAATTGAGCGTCGCTTGAGTTTTCCGACTTTGGCTAACGATATTACCGCCGTTTGGAATGAACTGCGAGAGGGCTTAATATATCTATATAATGATAAGCGGGTTTTCTCGCCAATGGTTAAGTTTGCTATCGGCTGGGCGGTTTTAGGCTCCTTTATTGTTCTTCTCCCCGGTTTTGGCGAAACGGCGCTTTCAATCGAAGCTCAAGATGTCGGATGGATGGTTATTGGTCCGGCTGGTCTCGGGATGTTTTGCGGCGCCTATTTTTTACAGAAGAAAAATAATAGCAAGGATTCGATTTTTGACATTAATATCGGCTACCTCCTAACAAGTATCGGTATGCTTCTGCTCCTCGCTTTTCCGCTTTACGCGACCTTTGAATACTCACGAGTCCTGATGGTTGTTTTTACTCTGCTAGTCGGTTTTGGGACGGCGATGGTTTATATTGCTGCCCAGACAACTCTTCACCTGAACTCGGAGGAGAAGATGCGCGGTCGCGTCTTTGGGATTACGATGGCTCTGGTTAATTTGGCGATGTCTCTGCCGGCACTTTTCATTGCCGGCTTAGCTGACCTAACGACGCCGTTGATTGCGATGTTCATTATTGTTATCTTTTTGGTTTTTTTCACCATCTATATTTTTTCCGAACGGGAAAAGAAAATTCGTTTTTATTAATTTAGAGTTTACGTGTCTGTCGTTACTCTTGCACAATCTTGTCATTCCCGCGAAGGCGGGAATCTATTAATGGTATTCTATTAATATCTGGATTCCCGCCTTCGCGGGAATGACAAGGGAAAACGGGAATGACAGAAAAAAACAGAAATGGCAGAGAGAGATAAAAACAATAAAAAAGACAGAAACGGCAAAAATAGACATTTTTTATCAAACGCGTAATTTTTAATTACAATCATTTTCCCCTATTAACATCTGATAATCATCCTTGCGATCGGATAATAATTTTGTTATAATCACGGGAGAATTAGCTACAACATTATGGAGTAAGAAGATGTCATACTTAATTCCAACGGTAATCGAAAAATCACAATTTGGTGAACGGGCT
>Ga0172381_10007334_pt1 | contig 10922 bp, 9 predicted proteins | sample Leawel6488metaG_FD_119754 | JGI IMG/M metagenome (GOLD analysis project Ga0172381, IMG submission 119754) | Leachate microbial communities from a municipal landfill in Southern Ontario, Canada - Leachate well 64-88 metaG | ecosystem: Engineered > Solid waste > Landfill > Unclassified | place... | reverse complement strand
CCCTGAAGATGTTGTAATGGTCCAGCCTCTGGAAGTTTTTCCGGGTGTTGAAAAAGTAATGCCTGTGCTTGCGCCATATAAACTTGTTTCCCGGGAATTCAGGAAAGAAGGCAGTGTTGTAAAGATAAGTAAAAATGTTGAGATAGGCGGTAAAAGAATAGTTATTGTTGCCGGGCCATGCTCTATTGAATCGCGAAAATTGCTTCGTGAGGTCGCCGAAAAAGTAAAGAGAGCAGGGGCTTCGATTTTAAGGGGAGGAGCTTTTAAACCGCGCACTTCGCCTTATAGTTTTCAAGGGCTTGGAGAGGAAGGCTTAAAGATTTTACGAGAGGTGTCTTTGGAATTTGATATACCTACAGTTACCGAGGTAATGGACACAAGAGATGTTGAATTGGTTACTAAATATGCGGACGTATTACAGATAGGCGCAAGAAATATGCAGAATTTTAATCTTTTAAAAGAAGTAGGCTTAACCAGAAAGCCGGTTATTTTAAAAAGAGGCTTGAGCGCTACCATAAAAGAATTATTAATGAGCGCGGAATATATAATGGCCGGTGGAAACTTTAATGTCATACTTTGCGAGAGAGGCATAAGGACATTTGAAGACTTTACTCGTAACACTCTTGATCTTTCCGCTGTTCCCGCAGTAAAACAGCTTTCTCATCTTCCGATTTTAGTTGACCCATCACATGCTACCGGAAAGTGGGGGTTAGTCGCGCCACTGGCCATGGCCGCCATTGCTTGTAGCGCGGACGGTTTAATGATAGAGGTGCATTCAAAGCCTGAAGAAGCTTTAAGCGATGGCCCACAGCAGTTATTACCGAAAAATTTTGCCGCACTGGTAGCGGAATTGAAACCAATTGCTTCCGCCGTAGGAAGAAAACTATAAATTAATGAAGTTGATAAAAAATATCACCATATTGGGCGTAGGTTTTATGGGCGGCTCATTGGCATGTGCCCTGAAAAAAAATTTTCCCAATATATTCGTGGCTGGTTATGCAAGGAGCAAGGCTTCTTACGCTAAGTTAACAAAGTTAGGTATATTGGATAAAGTGGAAAAGGATTTAACGCGCGCGGTTAGAACCAGCGACGTGGTAGTTTTAGCTTCGCCTATCTATTCAATAATTGAGCATTTAAAACAAATAGCGCCTTATTTGAAAGAGGGCGCGATAGTTATTGATTTAGGAAGCAGTAAAGGTTTAATAGAAAAAGCCGCGTCAAAATACCTTCCCAAAAATGTATCTTTTATCGGCTGCCACCCGCTCTGCGGCAGTGATAAAAGCGGCGCGGAATTTTTTAACCCGGGTATTTACAAAGGGGCGATTTGCCTTATTACGACACCCAAAAGCAAAGGGGCAAAAGTCATAAAGGAAATGTGGGGTAGGCTTGGTTCGAAAGTTATTTTTGTTAATGCCAAAACGCACGATAAAATGCTTTCTTCGACTTCGCACCTGGCGCATCTTATTTCTTTTTCTCTCACTGATTTTATTCCCAAGAGCCATCTTAAATTTTCCGCAGCAAGCCTAAGAGACATGACGCGTATATCTAATTCACCGGCAAATGTTTGGGCGGATATTTTTCTTTCAAACAAGCAAAATGTGATTGAAGATATTGATGAATTCGTGAAAACTCTTTGCAGTTTTAGAGAACTCATTAGAAAAAATAAGAAAGCGGAAATAGTCAAATATATAAAACAGATTAATAAAAAACATAAAGCTTTAACGCTTTTAGCAAATAAGTCATGATTGTTGCCATAGACGGCCCTGCCGGTTCGGGAAAAACCACAATTGCCAAGCAACTTGCGAAAAATCTAAACATTTTTTATTTAGATACTGGCGCTACATATCGCGCTCTTACGTTAAAAGCTTTAGAAAGTAATATGGATTTAAAGGATGTCCAGGCTTTGGTGGAATTAGCCGAATGTTTGGATATAGAATTCAAAGATAAAAGAACGTATCTGGATGGTAAAGACGTAAGCGACAAGATACGAATGCCCCTTATTGACAAAAATATTTCAATAATTGTTTCATATCCTGAGGTTCGCAGTGTTATGGTTAAATTGCAGCGATCTTTAAGCCAGAACGCGGATTTCGTGGTTGAAGGAAGAGATATAACTACTGTAGTTTTCCCTAATGCCAAATTTAAATTTTATCTTGATGCTAATCCGGAAATAAGAGCCAAAAGAAGGTTTGAGGAGCTAGAGCAAAAAGGAGTTAAGGTAGATTTTAAAGAATTAGAAAAGGATTTAAATAGGCGGGATGATGCTGATAAAAATAGAAAAGTAGGGGCGCTCACTAAAAGCCCAGACGCGATAGTTATAGATACGAGCGATTTAACGATAGACGGAGTAGTCCAGAAGATGATGGATTGCATAAAAGAAAAATAAAGGCTGCGTTTATCGGTTGCGTTATACGTTAAGCGTCATTTAAAACGCAACCGCATAACGATAGACGAAACGATCCGCGTAACCGCAACCGTAAGACAAAAGAATATGAATCAAATAGAAAAAATAAGAAATTTTTGTATTATCGCGCATATTGATCATGGAAAATCTACGCTTGCCGATAGATTTCTGGAAATTACTAACGCTGTCGACAAACGTAAATTTGAAAATCAGATGATGGACAGCATGGAGCTTGAAAAAGAAAGAGGTATAACTATTAAAGCTAAAGCCGTGCGGCTTAAATTTAACCATAAAGGCACGGAATATATTTTAAATTTGATTGATACCCCGGGTCATGTAGATTTTACTTATGAGGTTTCAAAATCACTTAAGGCCTGTGAAGGCGCGATACTTTTAGTTGATGCTTCGCAGGGAGTTGAGGCTCAGACGGTTGCTAACTTTTATCTCGCGCTTGAGGGGAATTTGAAAATTATACCGGTTTTAAACAAAATAGACCTTCCAAATTCAGATGTGAAGAGAACCCTGGGGCAGCTTGAGGATATTTTCGGATTTAAAGAAGAAGAAGTTTCTTTTGTTTCCGCGAAAACCGGCAGCGGCATTGAAGAGGTTTTAAAAAGAGTAATTGATGAGATGCCGCATCCGCAAACCAATACGGCAGCGCCGCTAAAAGCTATTCTTTTTGATTCAACATTTGACACCTATAGAGGCGTTATCCTGTTCTTGCGGGTATTCGATGGTAAGATTAGCGCCGGAGACGATATTCTTTTGATGCGCAAAAAAGATACATATAAAGTTGAAGAAGCAGGAATATTTTTGCCGAACATGGAAAAGAAGGATTGTCTTTTGCCGGGTGAGGTCGGCTATATCTGTTGCAATATAAGAGATCCTCATGAGATAGAAATGGGCGACACTATCACATCTTTGCGCAATCCCGCTTCAGTTCCTTTCGAGGGTTATAAAAAAATTCCGCCGATGGTTTTTTGCGGAATATTTCCTACAGCGCCAAAACAATATCCGGTTTTAAGAGAGGCTATCGAAAAACTACGATTATCAGATTCTTCTTTTGTTTATGAGCCGGACAATTTAGGCACTTTGGGTTATGGTTTCAGGTGTGGATTCCTGGGGCTGCTGCATATAGAAATTGTGCAGGAACGGCTTGAAAGAGAATATAACCTCGATCTTATTCTAACTGCTCCAAGCGTAATGTATAAGGTTACAAAAACTACCGGTGAGACAATAGACGTACAAAGCCCGCATCAGCTTCCCGAAGGCTCTTTAGTCACTGAAGTACGCGAACCGTTTGTGAAAGCAACCATAATTGCTCCGATTGATGAATTGGATTCGATATGTGAGCTTGCAAAATCAAGAAGAGGCGCATTTTTAAAGATGGATTATCTTGGCAAGGATCGTTTAAGTATAGTTTTTGAGCTTCCACTTGGTGAAATTATTATCGATTTTTATGACAAAATAAAATCGCTTACAAAGGGTTATGCTTCTTTGGATTATGAATTTATGGATTATAGAAAAACAGAGGTAGCAAAAATAGATATTCTTTTTAATAAGAAGCAGATAGAGGCTTTTTCTATACTTGTGCATAAGGAAAAAGCTGAAATCAAAGCACGCACAGTGGTTGAAAAATTAAAAGAACTTATTCCGCGGCAAATGTTTGAAATAAGTATTCAGGCGGCGATAGGTTCGAGGGTTATTGCCGCAGAACGCGTTTCAGCACTCAAAAAAAATGTAACTGCCAAGTGTTATGGCGGCGATATCACACGTAAGCGTAAACTTTGGGAAAAACAGAAAGAAGGCAAAAAGAAATTAAAAACAATGGGTAATATCCATGTTCCGCAGGAAGCGTTTTTGGAAGTACTCAAAATGTAGGTATAAAGTATAGAAAATCGAAGATGGAAGATAGAAAATGGAAAGAAAAAACAGATAAATATCGTCCTTCTATTTTCGCCCTTCTATCTTCTATTAGCTGTTCGCTGTTCTCATAAAAATAATACACAGATTGAATAATATCTGATATAATAATCAAATTATGGAAGAAAAAAATAAACAAAAAAGTGCTTTGCGTGAGTGGGTTGAAGCGTTTGTTGTCGCGCTTGCCTTAGCAGTTTTTGTAAGGACATTTTTCTTTCAGATATATAAAATACCCACAACTTCAATGGTTCCTACGCTTATGCCGGGTGATAAGATTTTTGTAAGCAAGATTGCTTACGGCTCTAAAGTTCCTTTTACCCCCTTAAGGTTCCCCGGGTTAAAAAATCCTGAGAGAGGAGAGATAGTTGTATTTATTCCTCCAAAAGACAGGAATAAGGCATACATTAAAAGGTTAATAGCTTTAAGTGGAGACCGTGTGCGCATAAAAGACGGTAATATTTATGTAAACGGGAAGCAAATAGCTGATGCGCGTATTGCCCGGAATTATTACTATAACCAGGGAGAATATTCCAAGGATGATAAAGAAATAGTCGTACCGAAACAAAAATATTTTTTTCTTGGAGATAACAGTATAAATTCCCAGGATAGCCGTTATTGGGGATTTGCTGACGAAAAAGATATTGTCGGTAAAGCAATATTTATCTGGTGGCCGCCCAAAAGAATAGGAATGATCGAATGAGCCTTGCTGATAAACTAACTATTTTAAGAATTCTTCTTATACCGGTTTTTGTTTCACTGCTTTTTTATTTTGATACGAACCGCCTTTATCTTCGATATGTGGTTTTACTTGTCTTTGGTGTAGCCGTCCTTACTGATTTTTTTGACGGGCTGGTTGCGCGCATAAAAAAAGAGAAATCAGAAATCGGCCAGGTCATTGACCCGCTGGCGGATAAATTACTTTTGCTTACAGCTTTTATCGCATTGTACGCGCTTCGTAAGAGTTTACCCTTGGAATTCCAAATACCGCTTTGGGTTGTATTGGTTATTGTAAGCAGGGATCTCCTTATTATGCTTGGCGTGGGCATACTTTATTTTTTAAAAATAGAAATTCCGATTGCCCCCTCTATGTGGGGAAAATTAACAACATTTTTCCAGATGTTTACCGTGCTTTGCGTAATTATGAATGTTCCGTTTTCTAACTTTATTTGGACCGCGGCAGTTATTTTTACGCTGATTTCTGGCGCGGGATATTTCATAAGAGGATTTAAGTCTATCAGCTCCAAAATCAACCCTACTCATAAATAATCCCTTTTTTGAATGACAAAACATAGGAATGGGACGTCGTCCGCTTTAAGTGGGTTATAGAAAAAAATACATGGCAGCTCCATACGGGCTCCGGCCAATTCTTTAGCTGGTTTCATGCAGAAAACAATCTTTTTAATTCTAAGTTATATTATCGGGAGTGTGCCTTTTGGCTTAATCGCGGCCTATTTTGTAAAAGGCATAGACATAAGGAAGTTTGGTTCGGGTAACATTGGCGCAACCAATGTTGTTCGGGTGGTTGGTAAAAAATGGGGTTACCTTGTTTTTATCCTCGATTTTCTAAAAGGATTTTTACCGCCGTTTGCCGCAAAATTTCTTATTCAGGCTGATAACTATACTTATATTTTCATCGCGATACTTCCGGTTTTTGGCCACATCTTTCCGGTTTTTCTTAAATTTAAAGGCGGTAAGGGCGTTGCCACAAGTATCGGTGCTATTTGCGGATTAAGCATAATTTTCCCAAAGTTGTGGTTTGTGCTTTTAATTTCTCTTGGAATATGGCTTGTAGTCTTTTTTGTTTTTCGATATGTTTCTCTCGCCTCATTACTGCTTGGGTTATCATTTTTTGTTTTTTCTGTTATTTTCGCTCTACCAAGAGAGGTGATAGGATTTTCTTTGATGCTTTGTGTTTTTATTACGATACGTCATATTAAGAATATTAAAAATCTTTTTACCAGAAAAGAGCATAAATTTTAATAAAAGCACATGGTTGCAGGGATTTTTAGAGGTTTGACACTAGGAAAACAAGAGGTATAATTTTATGTTAATATGCCCCGCCTCACAGAAGAGGCTGAAAAATTCTCTTTGATAATTTTTCAGCGTTCGGCGGGGTTAATTCGCACTAACATTTTTTCTACACCACTATGGCTTGAAAAAATGTTGTGCTCATTAAGGAGGTAACGATGGCAAAAGATAAGAATATAATGGATGCAAAAAAGAAAGCTTTGGAGATGGCGCTTGCCCAAATAGAGAAACAATTTGGTAAGGGTGCGATAATGTGGCTTGGAGAAGGCATAAAGCTTGATATTGAAGTTATTCCGACAGGAATAATTTCTTTAGATAAAGCCCTTGGGGTGGGAGGCCTTCCTAAAGGAAGAGTGATTGAGATTTTTGGCCCTGAAGCATCAGGGAAAACCACACTCACTTTAAGTATTATTGCTCAGGCACAAACTCAAAATGGCACTGCCGCATTTGTTGACGCGGAGCACGCTTTCGATCCGACATACGCGAAAATTATCGGCGTTAAGCTTGAAGACCTGCTGGTTTCTCAGCCGGATACCGGCGAACAAGCGCTTGAGATAGTAGAAACACTTGTGCGTTCTAACGCGGTAGATTTAGTTGTTATTGATTCAGTGGCAGCTTTGGTGCCGCGGGCGGAAATCGAAGGGGAAATGGGTGAAGCCCAGATTGCTCTTCAGGCACGCCTTATGAGCCAGGCGCTACGTAAGCTTACTGCCGCAATAAGCAAATCTAAAACCTGCGTAATTTTTATAAACCAGTTAAGAGAAAAAATAGGCGTTATGTATGGTTCTCCGGAAGTTACTCCCGGTGGCCGCGCGCTGAAGTTTTATTCGTCCGTGCGTATAGATTTAAGACGAATCGCGACTGTAACCGCTGGAGAGCAGATTGTTGGCACACGCGTCAGGGCAAAAATAGTTAAAAATAAAGTCGCAGCACCATTTAGGGAAGCAATTTTTGAAATTATGCATACCGAAGGAGTTTCTAAGGTCGGGGCTTTAATCGATGCCGCCATAGAAAGTGAAGTGATAAAAAAAGCAGGCAGTTGGTTCTCTTATAAAGATAAAAATCTTTCTCAGGGCAAAGAACCATTGCGAGAGCTTCTTAAGCAAGATGAAACTTTGCGCAAAGAAATAGAGGAGGACTTAAAGAAGATAATATACCCGGAAATAAATAAAGAGGTGGAAGCATGAAGCGCGTGATAATTATTTTTCTGGCTCTTTTTAGTTTTTCTGTCTGTGCTCATTCCCAAATACGCATAGATCTGGAAGAGGCGATAATTAAAGTAGCCGCGGATACCGGCAAATCAGTAGTTTCCATAAGCAGTGTCGCTAAAGAAAAAATAACTTCCAGATTTGGCCAGCCTTCGCCTTTTGGTGAATCCAACGATGATTCTTTTCACAGGTTTTTCGAGGACTTTTTCGGCGGTTCTCCGGATATGGAATTTAAGCGTATGGGCCTTGGAAGCGGTGTGGTAATTGATAAGAACGGATACATTCTTACAAATGAGCATGTGGTGTCAGGGGCTACAGAGATTAAGGTTAAACTTTCTGATGGAAGAGAATTTGACGCGCAAGTTATAGGGTCAGACAAAAGAACGGATCTCGCGGTGATAAAAATAAATGCCGCGAATCTTCCTGTTGCGAAGTTTGGTGATTCTGATAATGCCAGGATAGGTAAGTGGGTTGTTGCTATTGGTAATCCTTTCGGGTTTGCCATAGAGAATCCTGAACCAACAGTTACGGTTGGGGTAATTAGCGCTTTACACCGGTATATTCCTGCTTTAGGCAAAAGAGAAAGAAGCTATGATGAACTTATCCAAACTGACGCCGCGATTAATCCGGGCAATTCCGGCGGGCCATTGGTTAATCTTGATGGCGAAGTTATCGGAATAAATACCGCAATAATTTCTCTTTCCGGAGGGTATCAGGGCTTGGGGTTTGCCATACCGATAAATAAAGTAAAAAGAGTATTGGACAGGTTAATGAAGGGCCAGAAAGTTGCTTACGGCTGGCTTGGTATAAATATCCAGGATTTAAATGAGGATTTAAGAAGCTACTTTGGCATAAAAGAAGCAACCGGGATAATCGTGGTAAAAGTGTATGGTGATTCTCCTGCAGAACGAGCCGGCGTTAAAGAGGGGGATCTTATTTTGGTATTCGACAATCAGCCGGTTAAGGCCTCGAGAGATTTGATTCGCATGGTTTCTTCTTATGAGGTTGGCGCGGAGCTTCCAATAAAAATTTTGCGTGAAGGCAAAGAAATCACCCTCAAAGTAAAGATTGGAGCCGGGCCAAAAGATTTAGATAAACTGGAAGACTCGCAGGGTAAAAAAGAGCACACTACGTTTCGCGGGCTTGCGGTAGAGGATCTTACTGCGATGCACAAACAAAGATTTAGATTGAAAGATGAAGAAGGAATAATTGTCACTTATATTGAAGAAAATTCCCCTGCTGACAAAAGTACATTGAGCGTTGGCGATTTGATTAATAAGGTAAATGGTAAAGAAGTTAAAAATAAAGAAGAGTTTATCGCGGCAGTTTCCAAGATAAAGGGCAGCTGGCTTTTAAAGACAAATAGAGGTTTTGTTGTCGTTAAGGAAAAATAAAAGAAGTGCAGGATTATAATAAGGCCTTAAATTACGCTTATCTCCTTCTAAAATATAGGCCGAGAGCCCGGCGTGAGATAATTGATCGTTTGAGTAAAAAAGATTTTGCTCTTTCAGTTATAGATAAGGTTGTAAGCTCGTTAGAAAGTTATAACTATATAAATGACGAAGAATTTTCCCGGATGTTTGTTTCTTCCGGCCGTCTTAAGGGTTGGGGAAGAAAAAAAATAGATTACGCGTTAAAAAAGTTTGGCATAACAGAAGCCTTACGAAAAGAAGCTTTAAAAGATAAAGAGATTTTTAGAGAAGATTTGAAAGGGTTGATTAAGAAAAAAATTTCCCGCTACAAACAGAAAAAAAATGCATACCAGAAAATAGTAAGACATTTTGCGGCAAGAGGTTTCGACTATCGCGATATAATAAAAGAGATTGAAGAGTCGGATTTAAAAAGATTTGATGATTATAACGATTAATTTACTCACATGAAAACCAACGAATTACGTAAAAAATACCTGGAATTTTTTAAAGCAAAAAACCATAAGGTTTTTCCTTCCGATAGCCTGATTCCTGATGATCCAAGCGTTCTTTTCACGCCAGCGGGAATGAATCAGTTTAAGGCATATTTCCTGGGCGAAAAAACCGATGTAAAAATGGCAACCTCATCACAGAAATGCCTGCGTGCCGGTGATTTAGAAGAGGTCGGCCGCACGCCGTATCATCATACATTCTTTGAGATGCTTGGTAATTTTTCTTTTGGCAGCTATTTTAAGAGAGAAGCTATCCAGTTTGCCTGGGAGTTTTTACTTAAAGAGTTGAATATGAAAGAAAAGGATATTTGGGTTTCTGTTTATAAAGATGACGATGAGGCCTATTCAATCTGGAAAAATGAGATCAGTATACCTGAAAATAAATTAGTAAGACTTGGCGAGGATAAAAACTTTTGGCCGGCAAGTGCTCCAACTAATGGCCCTGACGGCCCATGCGGCCCGTGTTCAGAAATATTTTTTGACCGGGGAAGTAATATCGGTTGTGGTAAGCCTGATTGTAGCCCTGCCTGCGATTGCTCGCGCTTTGTTGAATTCTGGAACCTGGTATTTACTCAATTTAACCGGCAGGGTGTAAACAATTTAAAGCCACTTCCTCAGAAAAATATTGATACCGGTATGGGCCTGGAACGTATGGCTGCAATATTACAGGGTAAAGTTTCCAATTTTGAAATCGATATATTAGCGCCGGCAGTTAGTTTTGTGGCAAAATTTCTTAAAGCTGATATGGCTAACCCAAGAGATAAAAGTTTTGTCCACGCGATTGTTGATCATGCAAGAGCTGCTACTTTTGCAGTCTGCGATGGTGTTTATCCTTCTAACGAAGACAGGGGTTATGTTATCAGAAAAATTATCCGAAAAGCTTTGTATCATGCGCATCTATTAGGAAAGAAAGAAGCTTTTTTATATAGAATGGTTGAGCTATATGCGGAACTTATGCAGGAGCCATATCCTGAAATTAACGAAAAAAAGAGCGTTATCGCTACGGTAATCTGTACGGAAGAAGATAAATTCCTTTCTAGCTTAAAAGATGCGGAATCGCGGTTTTTCCTAATTGCCAAAATTCTGGAAAAAGATAAAAGTGATACGATTGCGGCAAAGGATCTATTCAAATTGTATGACACTTACGGCCTTCCGCTTGAGCTGATCAAGGGAATGGCTGCTTCAAAATCACTTAAGGTCGATGAAAATGAATTTAAAAAACTTTTTTTAGCCCAGCAGGAACGTTCAAGAAAGAACAGTATGTTTGACGAGAATATATTTAAAGCTGAAGGCATAACTTTTAAGGAAACAACTGAATTCTTGGGTTATCAAGAAACCGAAACAAAAGCTAAGATTCTGCATTTGGTTAAAACAGACGGTAATTCTTCGATATGCGTAGACACGAAAGAGCTTGTAGAGAATGAAGAAGGCATACTTG
>Ga0172381_10007333_pt1 | contig 10923 bp, 9 predicted proteins | sample Leawel6488metaG_FD_119754 | JGI IMG/M metagenome (GOLD analysis project Ga0172381, IMG submission 119754) | Leachate microbial communities from a municipal landfill in Southern Ontario, Canada - Leachate well 64-88 metaG | ecosystem: Engineered > Solid waste > Landfill > Unclassified | place... | reverse complement strand
TTCCTTCTGTTCTTCAAGCAGGATACAATCGCAGGTTTGGGACAAATTCCCTCGGTGAGTCTCGCTCTTCTTATCTCAGGAGGTGCTTTAGCCTGTTTCGTGGTGGTCTCCACCAATATGGCGATAGTGATGGTGCCCGCCGTATACTCGGCATTGCTACTTTCCAGCGGTCAGGTATTGATGTCATTGTTCCTGGACGGGTTGCTTTATCGACGTTTTTCCCTTTTTCTTCTTTCCGGCGCGCTTCTCATGTTGCTTGGCATGTTCCTTAATTTTCTTAGCGAAAAGAAAAACACATAGCACCTTGTTGCTTCGCTCGGCACTTCTGGGCAAATCCCAGTTCCTGCCATTATGGCAATTCTTTCTTGTGCATGAGAGGTGAAAAGCTCCTCTTTTATTAGAAACGTTTGTAACACTTTACGTGCGGTAATATCAAGCTTCCGCCAAGAACATTTGTCTCAAAGAAAAAAGGTGGTTCTTCTTGCTTCTCGTCAACCTTAGATTTATACTTATTTAGTGGTACCAGATATAATAAGAGAAAATCTCCCAATAATTGCAATCAGCGGAATACTTTTAGGGATTGATAAAGGTGGTATTAAATCCACCAATATACTCGCCATGTACTTCATGCTTTCTCTGTTCCCTGCGAAAACCATGCTTGCCATATATGCACCACTCATTCTTGTAGGGGAATTCTATCCTGTCTGGCACTACCGAAAGCAAGCCAATTACCAAGCCAGCAATCGTTTTATTCCCTGGGCAATTCTCGGACTTCTTCTGGGAACGATTGTTGGTACCCGGATAAATGAGAAAATATTCGGATTACTTATCGGCATCCTGGTGCTTTCCATGGCAACGCTTACCCTTGTCAGAGGTGAAAAAGGAATCGGTCTCGAGGGAAAAAGAAAGCACCTAATCAGTGCAGGCCTTGGTGTTTTGGCAGGGTTTGGCTCAATCATTGGAAACGCAGGCGGAGGGGTGACCAACTTTTACTTCCTCTCGACAACCAACAACAAGAATAGTCTCATAGGGTCCAGTTCATATCTTTACTGTATCCTCAATTCTGTGAAATTGCTCCTGTATCTCTTTCTTTGGCGGATATTCACCAGGGATACCGTAACTGTCACACTCTGCATGGTGCCTTTTATGGCCATCGGCATTGTCCTGGCCACCCTGCTTCTCAAGGTGATGTCTGAGAAAACATATCAAATACTAGTCTATATAGCCATCTTCTATGCCGGAATCTCCCTGATACTCAAGAATATCTAATCGATAGACCACAAGGAGCCAGTCCCTCACGAATCACTCTCGCAAGAAAAAAATCATTTGCAAGAATCCATCATCACCTGTATGAGGAAGTTTCTTTCCTGAAAAGAACCGCACCACAGCACCTCCTCTGGTGCAGATGGAATCGATTTTCTTCAAATGGAGGTGCAGACAAAAAGTTGGACTTTCCTATGATGCCAGAGCAAGACTTCTACGATACTCAAGAGAGCTCCTCCCTCCCAAAGACATTTTGATTCGTTTCTCGTTATACCAATAGAGGTACTCATCAAGCAGAGCAAAAACTAACGTTCCTCGTATCAATCAATCAACTTGGATACATATTCCTTCAGTATCGGATCCACTTTCAGGTCCTTGAGCTGTTTGGAATCAGCATTTCTCCCATGGGCCATAAGTTCCTTGTATGCATCGCAAATCAAATCCACCGCACGCTCTATCGTCACCACCCCAGTGTTGACGACAATATCGAAATCCTCAGTTTTCCCACAGGAGTGTTTCAGATTATCCTCAAGGAACGCCCTACGGATTTTATCATTCTCCTCCACCTGAGCTTTCGCCTCCTCAAGGGATACATGATATTCCTCACTCTTGCGCTTTATCCTAAGATCAATGTCGGCATGAGTCCTGACATTGAGAACATCACGATAATTCATGAAAATCTCAAAACCACCTCGTCCGACAATGACAACATTGTCATGGGCTCCGATTGCTTCAATCGTCCTTGTCATGAAATTCATGGTCTGGATTTTCAAAGAATCAAAGCGTTCCCAAAAGCCAGGGATCTCGTTGTAAATCTTCACGAACTGACTGTACCCATACTCCTGCATTATCTTGGAGATGATTTCCTTGTCGACATATTTCATGCCAAGCCGTTCGGCGACCTTTCCACCGATACGGGTCCCCATACTTCCCATTTTCCGAGAGATAGTAATAATGCCCATTGTTTTCTCCTATTTTTTGAGTGCAACCTCAGTTATTCTCAAGTGAACGATATGATACCGTTATGGTTTACACATTCAGAAGAACGGACAACCAGTTTGGAGACACTTCCCCAGTATCCCAGCCCCTACAAGGAGACACGTTTCGAACGATTGCTACCAGGACTGTTCGCACTCCTGTCCCTCACTAAGTATCTTCCACCCTCTTTTCTCCTACGTCAAGACCTGCATCTTTTCTGTTCGGGGACTCGTGGCAGGATGTGTGCCCTCAAGATCCTGCAGCCTGAGCTGAGGACTTTTCAGTCCATGATGCTGCTCTTCTTGAATGTGCCGGGGAATTTGATCTTCAGCCCAAGTGTATGCCTTCCGTTGTCAAAAGCGACCCGACCCTCTCCTAAACCGGGCTCGAATAGGTTTCATTGGCACATCGCTCTCTTCAAGAGTCCTTATCCTCACCTTTACGTCCTTGGGAACTTGCAAGGTAAGAGGACTCTCATCAAAGCAAGAGAGCGATACGACATCGAAGGTATTCCCACTCCACCTGCCCGCCAATAAGCAAATAGGTCAGTTTTAAAGGAAACGCACTGACATATCCAAAGGCCAGCAACAGGTCAAAGTCAAAGAGCATCTTCTTGTGCCGGCCATCACGTTCCATAATCGAATTGTATCCAAACTTACGTACTTCCTTTCCTGCAAAGTCACTTGCCTTTTTGCTTATAATAGGTACAAGATGCATTATAATATCCGACTGAAAGAAAGAAACTCCAGCTGGATTGTTGTCTCCTTTCAGTCTTCTTGAAAACTTCACGCAAAAATCCAGAGATCAATCACTCACTATCATATCAATGATTATACATTTAACTTCTTATGCACCAAAAAGAAGACAGGGAGAGAAAAAGATATCTCTCCCCTTAGGATTACTTTGCATTCAGCTTATCAAGAGCAGCTTGCGCATTGTCTTTGTAGAGAACATCAACACCAGCATCAATGTTCTTCTCAAAAGCCTCTCCCTTGAGTTTCTTCAATGCATACTGGATGCCAAGATATCCCATGTTCTCAGGTCTCTGGGCGATCGTGCAGAACAAATCGTTAGCAAGGATGGACTGCAAGGCGCTCTTGTTTCCATCGAATCCACTTACTTTCGCTTTTACGTTGGCCTGGGCACATGCTCTCTGGGCTCCAAGAGCCATGTCATCATTCGCACAGAATACAATGTCGATATCATCAGTCGTCTGAAGCACATTCTGCATCACATTGTAGGCTTTCTCCCTATCGGAATATCCTGGTTGATAAGCGACAAGCACATACCCCGCTTTGGTGAATGCATCCTTGGCACCGGTAGCTCTCTGTCCACAGGTAGGATTACCAGGAGCCCCCTCGATTATGACAACCCGCGCTTTCTTTCCATTCATTTGCTTGATAAGAAATTCAGCACCCATGACACCTGCATCATAGTTTGCAGTCCCAATGAAGGTATCATACTTGTCAAAACCCTCAACAGCCATAGGCGTATCAATCAAAATGACAGGAAGCCCCGCTGCCTTGGCCTTGGTCAGCACATTCACCGCCGTCTGAGGTTGCGAAGGAGAGAACACCAACGCATCAGGTTTATTTGCCAAGGCATCTTCAACCATGTTGATCTGCTGCACAACCGCATCTTCTGTTGGTGGTCCTGAAATAGTCAGGTCAACATCAAACTCTTTTGCAGCCTCCTTGCACCCATTGGCTACTCTCTGCCAATACTCAGAACTCAAAGTCTTCAATACTACCGCGATTTTTGTCTTTTTAGGTGCGGTACCCTGTGTTGCAGCCGTTTCCGCGGTACCATTTGCAAAGACTCCTGGAGAAAACAGCAACAATGCCAACAGCAAGAACACAATACCCGACTTTTTCATTTTCTACCTCCTGTTTTGTAGATGAAATGATTCCTTTTTATCTGAGGGAAACCCCTCATTCTTTCTCAACCTATTAACTCACTTTTGAATTCTGGTTCCTTAACACATCGATGTAGACCGCAATGATGATTACGAAACCGATGACAACCGTCTGGAAATTCGCATTGACGTTCATCAGGTTCAGCCCATTACGAAGCACGGAAATAATGAGCACCCCGATGAGGGTGTTCTGTATCTTGCCCACACCACCAGCGAAGCTTGATCCTCCAATGATTACCGAAGCTATTGCATCGGTATCATAATCCTTACCGGCAAGGGGATACGCGGAATTCACCCGGCCGACCAATACAATGCCAGCCAAGGCGGCGAAGAACCCGCTTAGGGAATAAACAATCAGCAACACTCTGTCCACATTGATACCTGAAAGCCTTGCTGCTTCCTTGTTCCCTCCGACAGCATAGATATATCGGCCTGTAGCTGTGCGGTTCATGAAGAAATACATGATGGTATAGAGTATGGCAACCAGGATGACACTTACCGGAACGATACCTATCGATTTCTCTCCACAGAACAGAACCGCAGGGGCAAACCCGTTGATGGAAAGAGTCCCTGTCACCAATAGGGCAAGGCCAGCGCCAATCATCTTAGTGCCGATGGTGGAAATGAACGGATGAGGAAGACGAAGTTTGGTAAGCAATAATCCATTAAACAACCCGAACGCAGTCCCCACTCCCACACAGACCAGCATGGAAAGTAAGGGATTCCAGGAAAGCCTGACAGCCACAATCCCCATGACCATGATGGAAAGGGCTAGAATTGATCCGATGGAGAGATCGATGCCAGCAGTAAGGATTGCCAGGAATTCACCTATCGAGTAAACAGCAATCAAGGATGCCTGTGAAAGCACATTCCTAAGATTCGAGATAGTGAGGAATCTAGGTGCAAGAATTGCGATTATGATACAAAGTAACAAAAGACTCATCACAATACCGATGTTACTTCCCCGTCCATTCAGTTTCGCCATAAAAGATTGAAAAGCACCTGTTTCCTTTTTGTTCTCCGTTTCATTAGCCATGGATTACCTCCTTTGCGAGCTTTACCGGCCTGTTTGTCTTGAGTGAGATATTTATTGCCTCAGCGATCTCCATTGAAGCGACTCCATCACTAACGCCCACTGCGGCTTTGCTCCTATTTGCAAGCACGTCAGCCACAAAGACTTTCATTTCGTTCAGATAAGCATCCGCAAACCTTTCCAGGAACCCTGGCATGGTACTCACCGCCATCAAGCCGGGCTTAAGCACGATGTTAGGCTCTTTCTGCAGTTGCCCTACAAAGCAGGCTCCATTCTCACAGACAATCTCGGTACGGATGTCATACCCATACAGGGCATTTCTGCTGACTTCAAGAATGGCAAGCTTTCCATTCTCAAACTGCAGGGAAACAGATGCATGATCAATGTCCCCGATCTTTTCTAGTTCAGGAAATCTCACTACGCCACCTTTCGCATAGACCTCCGTCACTTCACAACCAAAAAACCAACGGCACAGGTCGATATCGTGGATGGCCATGTCGATAATCAAGCCCCCACTATGCTTGGCAAACTCAAGAGGAGGACAACCGGGGTCTCTTCCGATTGCCAGGATAGAGACAGGTTTTCCTATCTCCCCACTGTCAATGCGTTTCTTGGCCTGGGCATAGCCGGAATCAAAACGGCGCATGAAGCCAAGTTGCACGAAAGCCTGTCTCTCATCTACAAGCTTCTGAAGCTTTTTCGCTTCTTCTAGCTTCATGGCTAAGGGTTTCTCACAAAACACTTTTTTCCCAGCGAGAATTGCCGCCTGCAGCAAGGGCGCATGCATGCTCGTTGGAGAAGCAATGATGACAGCTTCAATTTCTTTATCAGCAAGCAATAGATTGTAATCAAGATAGGCACATACCTTGGGGAATGTTTCAGTGAACCTGTCCAAAGCTTCCTGAGACACATCGGACACCGCCACCAGCTCAGCCTCTGGAATGCTAGCCATGAGATTGCTTGCATGTCGGGATCCCAATCTCCCGAGTCCTATCACTCCACATTTTAATTTTCTCATCTTTTCAAAACCTCTTGTTGTTGTTTGTCGAAACCAATGCCTGAAGCGGCATACATGAGCTTTTCCTGAGTGAAATCCTTGCGCTCAAGGGTCCCCATGACATTCCCCTCATGCATGACCATGATCCTGTCGGCCATCCCCATGCATTCATCCATCTCGGAACTGATCATGATCACCGCCTTTCCCGCAGCGAGAAGATCATTGACCAAGTTATAGACCTCCACTTTCGCTCCCACATCAATGCCCCGGGTCGGCTCATCAAAGATAAAAATGTCACAATTGGTCATGATCCATTTCGCAACTACAACCTTTTGCTGGTTTCCCCCACTGAGAGAACCAGCCAAGGTATAGACACAGGGGACCTTGATCCGCATATTATTCACTGCTACCTCGGTGGCTTTTCTCAAACCAGCAAGATCCAAGAAGCCATGTTTCCTGAATTTGCCAAGCGCAACCAAGGTGGAGTTGAATTCCACGGATTGTAACAGCACCAGTCCCTGGCTCTTCCGGTCTTCGGTAAGGAAAGCGATGCCTGCATTAATGGAATCAGAAGGACACTTGATGTTGACCTTCTTGCCTTTAACAAAAACCTCTCCGCTCACAGTCCTGTCGGCACCGGTAATTCCCCTTGCCATCTCGGTTCTTCCCGCTCCCACAAGGCCAGAAATACCTAAGATCTCCCCTGCATAAGCTTTGAAAGAAACATCCTTATAGGCTCGTTCGCCGGTGAGGTTCCTGACTTCCAGCATGACCTTGCCCCTTGGAAAGGTCTTTTTCGGATATTTTTGTTTGATATCATGCCCCACCATCAGAGAAACCATCTTGTCAATGGTAACCTCGCCGATAGGAATCGAATCTTTGACCAGCTCCCCATCACGCAACACGGTCAAGGAATCACAAATCGCCAGGACTTCCTCAAGCCGATGGGAAATATAAATCTGAGTGACCCCCCTGTCCTTGAGCTTGCCCATGATCTTGAATAACTGCTTGGTCTCTTTCTCACTTAGGGAAGCTGAGGGCTCATCAAGAATAACCAGTTTCGCATTCGCATGCGCCGCCTTACAAATCTCAATCATCTGACGAGTGCCAACTCCCAGAAGCCCCAGTTCGATGTTCGGATCAATATCAAGGTCAAACTCTTCCAAAAGTTTTCTTGTCTCCTGTTCCTGCTTTTTCAAATCCAGGACATTCCTCCGCTTCAGGATTTCCCGTCCAAGAAAAATGTTTTCAGAGACAGTCATGTATGGGACTTGGTTCAATTCCTGGTAGATACAGGCAATTCCCAGTTTCATTGCCTGTTCAGGAGTGAATCCACAATAATGATTCCCTTCATATAAGACCTCTCCCGAGGTTGGAAGATGGGCTCCGGCAAGTGTCTTGATCAAAGTGGATTTCCCTGCACCATTTTCTCCAATGAGTCCATGAATCTCGCCTTTCTTAACTTTTATATTCACCTTGTTAAGGGCGACCACTCCAGGATATATTTTTGTAATGTCCTTGAACTCAAGCAACGTATTCTCGTTTTCCACAAAAGCCTCCTTGCAGGTGCAAACCTTAGGGATTGAAGCAAACTGAACAATTGCAAACGTTTCCATTTTTTGTTCCAAAGCAACAAAGCACACAAAAACCATATTGCAAACGTTTCCAATATTATTATTATACCAACTGTTTTTTTAAAACGTCAAGAAAAACATTTAAAAATAGTTTTTCAGGTTAATTATATTTTTTGAGAAATATTTTAATACTATTGCGTTTATGAACGATAATACGCAACTAATCTGCCAAATCATGGAGCAATTCAGCGCATGATGAACTACGAAGAGCCTCTGGCAACGAAAATAGGTTTGATAGCTATCTGCTTGGCTTTATGGGGTAAACCTGCATCCTTTTCCTCAAAAAAGGAAAAAAGAAGCTGGCAGACCATGCAGGCCAGGTCCTCCTTTGGTTGATGCAGGGAGCTAAGCGCCGGTTTCGAATAATGAGCCAGGTCACTGTCATCGAATCCAAAGATTGCCAAATCATCAGGAATGGAGAATCCTGCATCCTGCAGGGCTCGCATCGCTCCAAGGGCCATAAGGTCATCGGTGCCGAAAACCGCCGTAGCATTATGGAAGACATCAATATGCTCGGCGACCATTTCCCTTGTCAAATTGAAATCAGTCTCCCCCTCAAGAATCGTGACATGGGCTCCAGCCTTTTTGGCGGAATCGCAAAAGCCCCGCTTCCTGAGCTCAAATTCCTTATGCGGTTCTTTTACGGCAAGCAGCACCAGCTCACTATGACCCTTGGCGAGAAAATAATCTGCGACCATCTTGCCTCCTTCATAGTTGTCGGTAAACACACAATCGAAATCAGAAATCATCTCTGTCGCGGGGAAGTGGGCAAAGACAGTCGGGACCGATTCCGAGCGGAGTATGTCCAAGGTCTGCTGGCTGGGGAATTCGGTCAGGATGATGAAGCCGTCCACCTTGTGCCGGGCAACAAGACGGACAATGTTGTTACTTCCGTTAAAGTGGTTTCTCTGATAGGTCAGGATGATATCCACATCACGCTCCTCCAACTGGGTAGCGATGATGTTAAGCAGCTGTCCATGATATACATTCACATTGATCTTAGGGAAATCCTCAGGAAGCACGACCGCAATAGTATGGGCTTTTTTCGTGATAAGTCCCCGGGCATATACATTGAATTCGAACCCCATCTCCTTTGCGATTCTTTTGACTTTCTCACTCGTCGCCTTTGAGGAAAGAGGACTGTCATTCAAACAACGGGAGACTGTTGAAAAGCTCACCCCGGCCACACGGGCGACATCTTTTATCGTTACCTGCTTCATATTGTTCCTGCCGATGCCAGAGTAGCATACTTTTCTAAGGAAAAAAAGAACAATGGCTCAGTAGGTTCAAATTCTTTGTCATCTTGCCCAAAAGTAAAGACTATCATTGATTTTTATGAGCCATCAGAGTCAACGGGAGATCCGGTATCCTTCAGCAAGTTCCTGCACCAAACCCTCATCGACCAACTGCTGGAGGGCATACTCAATCCGCTCGCTCTCAAAAGGAAGGATATGTACAATCGCTTCCTTGTCCTTGGTCCCTGTCTCCGAGAGCAAATGGATGAGTTGCCCCCGTATCTGTCTGTTGGAATCCTTGAAGGTGGACTGTTTGTGGTATACGGCGCTTTTCTTGTTGGGATTGCTTATCAAGCACTTGAGCAACACACCGTAATCCATAAGGGCATAGTACCAATTCTTTGTATCATCGACATAGGTCAGCAGGGAGGAGAGCTTTTGCTCAAGGATGGCATCCCTGACCTTTTCATCCCCAGGGAAAAAGGCATAGATAAGAACCCTCCTGATATTTGTCTCCAAATAGATCGCCTTGTCATGATAACAAAAGCACTGTATGGCGGAAGCCGTTGCGGGACCAATCCCGGGAAGGCTCTCGATAAGGGCCCGGTCATTGGGGATGGTCCAGCCCCATGCCTCTGTGCTTTTTGCCGCTTTCTGAAGATTCAGTGCACGCCGGTTATATCCCAAGCCTTTCCAATGAGAGAGCAACTGGTCGAAAGGCACTTGGGATAATGACAGGAAATCAGGCCAGAGACCCAGGAACTCCTCATATTTCGGCCTTACCCGTTGCGTCTGAGTCTGCTGGAGCATCACCTCGGATAAAAAAACCCGATACACATCCGTCGTCTCCCTCCAAGGAAATTCTCGTAGGTAATATGCGGAGAAATCATTGATGAACCGGACAAACGACTTCTCATCGGAAGGGACATCCAGATAGATTTTCGCCTGTTGCTCATCAAGTGCGGGGAATTCTCTCATCGGGAGAAATTATCAGGAAGGATGAAATCGGTGCTCTGGTTGTTCTTCTTTGCCTGAATATCCTCGGCCTTCTCGAAGACTTGCCCTTCACTTCTCTTTTGACTTTTCTTATCCTTCTTATCCATGGCTTGCTGCATCTCATATTGACGGCGATAATTCTTACCGCTGCTAAGTATGATCGCAACAGGCTTGAGTTGCTGGATATTGGCACAAAGAATCTGGATACAACTGGTCAATGGCACCGCAATGAACATCCCCACGATACCCCAGATATACCCCCAGACAGAAAGGGAGATGAGAATGACCACCGGTGACAGATTCAACTGCCCCCCTTGCAACTTTGGGTCAATGATATTGCCCAATATCATCTGGATGCTGATGGTCATCACAGAAACAAACACCACAGGGGACCACTGGGGAGCGAATTGAATCACACTCATCAAAATGGTGAGAATGGTCACAATCACCGAACCGATTGAAGGGATGAAATTGAACACAAAAGCCAGAACTCCATAGAGCATGGGAACATCCAGACCTGCGATGACACTTGTAAGATAGAACAGGAACCCGGTCAGCAAACTAATCACAGCCTTGAGAACCAGATACTTGGACACCTGCCGGGAAATACGCTCGAACACGGAGGCTATTCCAAATCCATTCTGACGGGAGAAGGCCATATACATCTTGGGAATAAAAAGCTGTTTTTCCAAAAGCATGAACATGACAAAGAGAATCACCATGACACATACCTTGAGAATGGAGACAAACTGGGAGGATGCAGTGGTGAGACTATTAATCGCTAGATTCGACCAATTCACTGGAATTGCAGAGAGAAAGGAGGTACTGGGGGAAAGCATCGCCACCTTTGATAATTTCTCGGTGAGCATTTC
>Ga0172381_10007332_pt1 | contig 10927 bp, 11 predicted proteins | sample Leawel6488metaG_FD_119754 | JGI IMG/M metagenome (GOLD analysis project Ga0172381, IMG submission 119754) | Leachate microbial communities from a municipal landfill in Southern Ontario, Canada - Leachate well 64-88 metaG | ecosystem: Engineered > Solid waste > Landfill > Unclassified | place... | reverse complement strand
GGCAAATGAAAAATATACTTCGTATTTTTCAGAATTCAATTTGCCCTCGTGTCGGCCTCCTCCTTTCAGTCGGATAAAATATAAAGCAGTTTATATTTTATCCACTCGGGCAAATGAAAAATAAACAATGAAAAATATTAATTTATTAAAACAACTTTTTAAACAATATAATAATTGCATAATTTCTCAAAAAAGACAAATTTTGCTATACTTATTTTATGTCTAAAACATATTATACAACAATTGGGCTAGAAATACACGCAGAATTAAAGACAAAATCTAAAATGTTTTGCAGTTGCCAAAACGACCCAGACGAAAAGACTCCAAATGTTAATATTTGTGAAGTTTGTACCGCTCAACCTGGGACATTACCTGTTATTAACAAACAAGCAGTTTTGAGTGTCATTAAAGTTGGGTTAGCGCTTGGGTCCAAGATTGCTGATTTCACTGAGTTTGATCGCAAAAATTATTTTTACCCAGACATTCCTAAGGCCTATCAGATTTCTCAATATAAAAACCCAATAGTTCTCAGAGGTGAATTAAATGGAGTTAAAATCACTAGGGTCCACCTAGAAGAGGATACAGCTACATCAAAACATGACCGAGGAAATTACTCCTTGATTGATTTTAATCGAGCTGGGGTTCCTTTAATGGAATTAGTTACAGAACCAGTTATCCATAGTGCTAAGGAGGCAGGTGATTTTGGAAAAGAATTACAATTATTACTTCGATATCTAGATGTTTCGGAAGCTAATATGGAAAAAGGGCAAATGAGAGTTGAATTAAATATCTCCATCTCAGACAATCCAGAAAAATTAGGGACTAAGGTTGAAGTTAAGAATATAAACTCTTTTCGATCTGTGGAGAGAGCTGCTTTGTATGAAATAGAAAGAATGACCTTGCTTCTAGAGGAAGGAAGAGGGGAAGAGATAATTCAGGAAACTCGTGGTTGGGATGAAAACAAGCAACAAACATTTTCCCAAAGAAAAAAAGAAAATGCTAATGATTATAGATACTTTCCAGACCCAGATTTACCAAAATTATTTTTAAACCAAATTTTTGATATAGAAGATATAAAAAAACAATTACCTGAGCTACCTAAAGAAAAGAGAATTAGATACAAAAATGATTATGAATTAAAAGAGGAAGACATAGAAAGCTATATCAATGATCAAGAACTTGGCTGTTGGTTTGAAATGGTTGCTTTAAAATTGAAAGATAAGGAAAAAATCAAAATTGCTTCCAACTATATCACTTCTGACTTTTTGGGACTAAAGAAGACAAACTTAAATATCAAACTTCCAGAAATTAATAACTTTGTAGAACTTATTGAGATGATTAGCCAAAATCAAATTTCTTCTCGTTCCGCTAAAGACATATTAGCTATGATAGTTATAGAAGATAACTCTCCGATGGAAATAGCTAAAGCTAAAGATCTTTTACAAAAAAATGATGAAGGACAATTAAAAGAAATCGTTTTAAAAATTATTGGGAATAATCCAAAAATAATAGAAACATACAAATCTGGAAAAGAAAACGCCATTATGTCTTTAGTTGGACAAGTTATGAAAGAAACCAACGGAAGTGCTAATCCTCAATTAGTCTTAAAATTATTAAAGGGGTTAATTTAATAGTCGAATTACCAATTTTTTTGCTTAGCTTTTATCTAGTGTTATAATATAAACATTATGAATACAAATAAAAAAATTCGTGTAGCAATTAATGGTTTTGGTAGAATTGGTCGAGCTTTTCTAAAAATCGCTTGGGACAGAGATGACATGGAGGTTATTGCCACTAATGATCTTGGCTCCATGGAGAGCCTTGCCTATCTTTTGCGTTATGATACCGTCTATGGAAACTGGAATCATAAAGTTGAAATAGTTGGTGATTCTTTTGTTATAGATGGAAGAAGTGTTAAATTTATTTCTGAAAAAGATACCACAAAATTACCATGGAAAGATTTAGATATTGATGTTGTGGTTGAATCTACTGGATTGTTTACCTCGTTTGATAAAGCTAAATTCCACCTAGATTGTGGAGCTAAGAAGGTTGTTATTTCTGCTCCTGCCAAAGGAGAAGGAGAGACAAAAGGAGAAACTATACTTCTTGGAATCAATGAAGAAAAATTTGGAACAACAGACATTACTTCTAATGCTTCTTGTACTACAAATGCCGCTGGTCCTTTGATTTCTATCTTAGATGAAGCTATTGGTGTAGAAAAAGCAATTTTAAATACAGTTCATGGATATACTGCTACCCAAGCAATAGTTGATGGGCCAAGTAAAAAAGATTTAAGAGAGGGGAGGGCAGCAGCTCAAAATATTATTCCATCTTCAACAGGTGCAGCCGTTGCTGTCACAAAAGCTTTTCCATCTTTAACTGGTTTATTTGATGGGATATCTATTAGAGTTCCTGTGGTTTGTGGTTCTATCGTTGATATTACTTTTATCGCTAAAAGAGAAACAACAAAAGAGGAAGTAAATAGCATTTTAGAAAAAGCCAATTCTAATCCAAGATGGCAAAAATTATTCCGAGCTACAAATGAACCAATCGTTTCTTCAGACATATTAGGAGAAAGTCATGCTTGTATTGCCGACCTAGAAATGACCAGAGTTGTCGGTGGTAATTTAGTTAAAGTTTTAGGTTGGTATGATAACGAAATGGGGTATACAAATACTTTAATAGATCATGTTTTAAAAACAGCTAAAACGATAAAATAACATAAATTTTTAAAAACCCCCTTAAGAAGAAGGGGGTTTTTAAATTGACAAAATTGTATTTGTTTGATACTATTTTAAGTAAGAAAAATCTTTTAAAAAATTAAATATGAAAAAAATTATTGAGACTCCAAAGAGTCTCACGGGGAAAATTCCCCCGAGTCTAAAGAGAATTATAGACTGGTTTATAATAATAGTTGTATGCTTATTTATATTTGCTGTTGTTATAAACTTGGGAGCATTAATCTTTCTTTTGTTTAAAAAATTATCATTCCTTCCTTGGGTGATAATGGGGTTAACCAGTGTTTTGGTCTTTTTATTATCAAAAAGTTTAGACGATACTGCAAGTATTTATAGAATTATAATAACCTTAAGTATTTATAAAATTATAATAGCCTTTGCTGTATTAATGTTTTTTTCTTTTATAGCTAAACCTATTATTATAATTCCATCTTTTTTCTTATTTTATTTTTCTTTTATATTAGGACTAAAAAAAGAGAAAATAAAAATATACTTCAAGTATTCAAGAAGAAAGAGGAGGCTAAGAAAAAAACTAGAGTCTCTCAAATCTCCATCTGGAGAACAACCAATCTCTGGATGTACCAAAAAATTTATTTTTGTTGATAGTATTGGTAACAGACAACTTATTGAGACCAAAATTGACCCTAGAATTTATGGGATTACCTCTGGACAATTTATGAAAATGAGATTTAATGACACACTACTTATTTGTGTTGGTGTTGGATTCGAAAAAACCCCATTTCTTCCTAAAAATAACACTAAATTTCTGTGGGTTTTAGAAGAGGACGGAACGGGAATTTGTCACGGCGAAGTAAGTACCTTTCAAGAGTTTGCAGCTAATTACTGCCTTACTCTTATCTAATATAGATTGGCGCTATCTTATAATAGCGCCAATTTTTTATATGGTTTATTTTGAGATTAATTGATATAATATAATTATGAAAATATATATAGGAGCGGATCATGCAGGTTTTCTATTAAAAGAAGAATTGAAGAAAATTTTAGAAACTGAAGGGCACGAGGTGGAAGATTTCGGGGCTTTTAAATTAGATCCAAAAGATGACTATCCTGATTTTGTTATCCCAGTAGCTAAGGCTGTCTCTTTAAACACCAGAAGTCTGGGAATAGTTTTAGGTGGTAGTGGACAAGGAGAAGCAATTACAGCTAATAAAATTATTGGTATCCGTTCCGCTGTCTATTATGGAGGAAGTTTAGATATTGTAAGATTGTCAAAAGAGCACAACTCAGCCAATGTTCTTTCTCTAGGTGCTCGTTTTATAAATCTAGACGAAGCTAAAGAGGCCGTTAGAACTTTTATCGAGACACCTTTTTTAAGAGAAGAGAGACATATTAGAAGATTAGATAAAGTTGAAAAAATTTTAAGATGATAGAAGTAATACCAGCAATTTTAGTTAATGATTTAGAAGAGCTTCAAAATAAATTATCGAGATTTGTTGGTATTTCTAAAATGGTTCAAATAGATGTCTGTGATGGACATTTTGTGCCTTCGGTTTCTTGGCCAATGAATAAAAAAGATCAGTCTAGTGTTTTACCGATCCTAGACGAAGAAGAAGGTTTACCATTTTGGGATAAGCTAGATTTTGAATTTGATTTAATGATAGAAAAAAGTTATGAATATTTTGATTTTTTTTCTAAACTAGGAGCAAAAAGGATGGTTTTTCATATCAAAGAAAATGATATTGAAAATTTCCAAGATTTTTTAGATGGGGTAGATATTTATTTTAGAGAAAACATAGAAATAGGTTTAGCTATCGGGTCTCGGGCTGATTTAGAAAAAATAAAGACCTTAATTAATCGAGTTGATTTTATTGAGTGTATGGGTATTAAAAAAATTGGCTTTCAGGGTGAACCTTTTGATAAAAATATTTTAGAAAAAATAAAGGAGCTAAAAAAGAATTATCCGGATATAAAAGTAAATGTAGATGGGGGAGTTAACGAAGAAACAGCTCCCATCTTAATAGAAGCCGGAGCCGACAGGCTTGTTATTGGCTCAGCCTTAAACAAAGCTCTTGATTTAAAATCAAAGATTGAAGAATTTGAAAGATTAGAATCCAATTAAAAGTGTAGAGTTATCTCCATTAAGGCAAAGACTATCCAGAATAGGATTAGTAAATATCCTTCTCTTTTACTCAATATCTTTCCCGAACGCATTAAATAGTAAAGCATAAAAGCGGCGGCAAACATAAAGATTCCAGCAACATAAATTATTTTTATAGGAAAAGTAAACGGTTTAATCAAAGCCAATAAACCAACTAAAATAGTAGCGTCAGCCAAAACGGTTCCTAGGACATCTCCTATAGCCAAAGAATCTTCGTTTTTTTTAATAGCAGAGATGCTAAACAACAATTCTGGAATAACTGTTCCTAGACCAATAAAGAATAATCCTATTATAACAGCGTTGATTTTTAAATATTCTGCTATTTTTACTCCCGAATTAACAACCAAGTAAGATCCAACCAACAATAAAACTAGGCTAAGTAAAAAATATAAAATGTCTTTCTTTGTTTTTTTGTCTATTTTTATTTCAACCTTATTTTTTTCTTCATTGTCTTGAGTGGAACGAAAAGCTAAATAATAAAATATAATGCCAGCAATAACCAAACATAAACCCTCTCCTCGATTATAAGCTCCATCTATACCCAAAGCAATTGGAATTAAAAAGAAAAAAGGATAAATAGCATTACTTTTTAAAATTTTACTTTCTATTTTGAGACTTCTACCAGCAACTAAAACAACAATAGCAAAAACTAATGTTAAATCTGCAATATTAGAACCAAAAATTGTTCCCAACCCAAGAGAAGGGACACCTGAAATGGCTGCATTTATAGAGACAAAAGTTTCTGGAATTATAGAAATAACCGCAACGATTAGAAAACCAACTACATAATTTGATAAGTTGAAATGTTTAGCTATTCTACCAGAAAACTTTGTTGATAATGTTGCTCCTCTAATAATTAAAAAAATCGAGACCGCAAAAATTAATATTTGTAATATCATACCATAGAATTATACTATAAAAGATTTTATTTTTATAGTCCTAACTAAAATGATAGTTTTTTATCTTCATTTTTGTTAAAATAACAAAGATGGAAAAGATTGATTATAGTAAAATTGAAGGATTAAAAATAATTGCTAAAAATATTAGATTATCAGTTATTGAAATGCTATATCATGCTAAATCAGGACACACAGCTGGTTCATTGGATTTAGTAGATATTTTAACTATTCTTTATTTTCACACTCTCCGACACAAACCGACAAACCCTTACTGGGAAGACAGAGATAGGCTGATTCTTTCATGTGGTCACACTTGTCCTGTTTTATATGCCACCCTAGCTTATGCTGGTTATCTTCCTAAAGAAGAACTGCTTAGTTTAAGAAAATTTGGTTCAAGACTACAAGGTCACCCACACAGAGAATATTTAGACATATTAGAAACATCTTCTGGACCACTCGGTTCGGGACTTTCTCAAGCTGTCGGTATGGCAATTGTTGATAAAATTTACAATGAGAGTAAAAGGAGATTTTATGCTATTTTATCTGATGGTGAATTTGATGAGGGAAATACTTGGGAAGCTTTAATGTTAGCGTCTAAAGAAAAACTTTCTAATCTCATTATTATTGTTGATAGAAATTACATTCAAATAGGAGGAAACACCGAAGAAATTATGCCCCTTTCTGATCTTAAAGATAAAATAAAATCATTCAATTGCTTCGTTTTAGAAGTTGATGGTCACAACTTTTTTGAATTAGATGAAGCATTTAATGAAGCCATAGAGAATAAAAATTCTCCGACTGTTATAATAGCTAATACTATTTCAGCCAAAGGAGTAAAAGAATGGGAAAATGACTATCACTGGCACGGCAAAGCCCCAAATAAAGATGAAGCAAAGATGGCTTTAAAAGAAATAAATAATTCTTAATTTATGCTAAACAAAAAATTAAAATTAAATCCTAAAATTTTTAATCCTGATGTTGAGAAAAAAGGAACTCGACAAGGTTTTGGAGATGCTCTTGTCGAATTAGGTTTAAAAAATCCTGATGTTATGGTTTTGACAGCAGACTTAGCAGAATCAACCAAAGTTAATCTTTTTGCCGAGAAGTATCCAGAACGATTCATCGAAGTTGGAGTTGCAGAACAAAATATGGCAGGAGTTGCTAGTGGAATAGCGACTATGGGAAAGATTCCCTTTATGACATCTTATGGCATCTTTAGCCCAGGACGGAACTGGGAACAAATCAGAACTACTATTTGTTACAATAGGGAACCAGTTAAAATTATAGGTTCACATGGAGGAATATCAGTAGGAGCAGATGGAGGAAGTCATCAGGCCCTGGAAGACATTGCTCTTATGAGAGTCTTGCCAAATATGACAGTTATTTGTCCGTCTGATTATTTTGAAGCAAAAAAGGCCACACTTGCTTGTGCAAAAACAAAAGATCCAACATATATTAGACTTTCTAGGATAGATACTCCATCTATAACTGAAAGAGATAATCCATTTGAAATAGGTAAGGCAGAAATATTTTTTACTCCAGATGAGGGTAAAGCAGATGTCGGAATTATAGCTACTGGACCAATTTTATACGAGGCAATCATGTCAGCTCATCAATTAGAAAAAGAGGGGATAAAAATTAAAGTTATGAATCTTTCGACAATTAAACCTCTGGATAAATGGTCTATTTCTTTGCTTGCAAAAGAGACAGGAGCAATAGTGACAGTTGAAGATCATCAGATAGCTGGTGGTATGGGTAGCGCCGTTGCTGAATATCTAGCCGAAAGCAATCCAACACCAATAGAGTATGTAGGAGTAAATGATTCTTTTGGACAATCAGGAAGACCGGAAGAATTATACAAACATTATCACCTCACTAGTGACGATATCTCAGAAAAAGTTAAAAAAGTTTTGGACCGTAAAAAAGCTAATTAATCTTTTTGGGATAATCATTCTGATTAACATCTTTATATCTTTTTTCCAGTTCAATCTTATTTAACAATCCTTTGTGTGGACCAATTTGTTCCACAACACTACTAGCGTTTAAGCTCGCCCAGACTAAAGATTCTGCGTTATCTTTACCTAATATTTTAGCTGAAAGGAATGAGCCAACAAAAGCATCTCCAGCGCCTGTGTTTTCAATGGTTTTTTCTTCACTATAAAAAGCTTTCATATATAAAACATCCGTTCCGTCATATAAATAAGAGCCGTTTATTCCATCAGTGATAATAACCAACTTGGGACCAAGAGTATAAACTTCTTTCAATAAACTTTTTATATCATCTATTTGTTTACTAAGCATCTTTTCTACCTCTTTTTTATTAGCACAAAAAAGATTGGTTCTCTCATACAAGCTTTTCATTTTTTCTAAACCCAATCTAATTTGAAAAGTTCCTGGTTGAATAGCTAAAGAAACATTAGGATGAGCTGATAGATATTGTTCTATTTGTTTATGATAGTTGAATGAATTTTCTGAGAGAGAAGAAAGGTAAAGCCACTCTGGCTCTTCTGTTTTTGAATTAAACTGATATGGGTAATTTATATGATGAACTAAAATAGTTCTTTCTTTTTTATAGCAAAGGACATAATGAAAATTTGATTCTAACCCCTTAATTTTCTTAATATGTCTGGTTAAAACATTTTCAGATTTAAGTTTTTTAATGTTTATTTTTGCAATATCATCATTTCCTAAATAAGACACGAGAGATGTCTTTAATCCTAACCGACTTGCTGTGATAGCTACATTTGGACTATTACCAACAGCATAACAAAGCACTGCTGATTCATAAGGAATTTTACTACCATAATCAAAGCATAAATTCCAATCATTTTCCTTATGATCAAAAGCGGTTTCGGCTTCTTCAGTTTTTATTCTTATAAACGGCTCAGCTGCCATATCTCCAACAGCTAATATTTTTATTTTTTTCATATCTTAATATTAAAGTGTTTCTATATTAATAATATAACACATTGTGATATAATAATTAATATGAAAACCCTAAGGGAATACATAAAAGAGGCTAGTGACAATGGTATAGCTATTGGGCATTTTAATATTTCCAATTTAGAGATGTTACATGGAATCTATAATGCTGTTTTGAAACTCAGTGAGGAAATAGGACACAAAATTCCAGTCATTGTTGGAGTCTCGGAAGGGGAAGAAGAATTTATTGGTAAAGATGAAGTGGTTGCTTTAGTAAAAAATATTAGAGAAAAAGATATTTATCCTCTGTTTTTAAATGCTGATCATCATTATTCATTTGAATCGGTTAAATCTATCATTGATTTAGGTTATGATTCTTTTGTCATAGATGGAGCTAAATTACCTATTGAAGAAAATATTACTCTAACTAAAAAATGTGTAGATTATGCTAGAGAATTAGGACGCAGAGAAGAAAAATATATTATAACCGAATCCGAACTTGGTTTTATCGGTCAATCTTCTAAATTATTAGAAGAAATACCAGATGGTGTATCAGAAAAAACTATGACCAATCCAAGAGATGCCAAGTTATTCGTTGAAGAAACAGGAATTGATTTATTAGCTCCGTCAGTTGGTAATATTCATGGTATGGTCAAAGGGGGAAATCCTAAATTAGATATTGGAAGAATTAAACAAATAAAAGAAACTTGTGGTATACCTTTGGTTCTTCATGGTGGTTCTGGAATTTCTGATGAAGACTTTGTTAGTGCTATTAAAGCCGGTATCTCAATTATTCACATTAGCACAGAGCTTCGGGTAGCTTATAGACAAGCGCTAGAAAAAGAATTAAAAGATAATCCAAAAGAAGTCGCTCCGTATAAATATCTTTCTCCTGCGGTTAAGGCAGTAGAGGATGTGGTTTACAAAAAATTAAAATTATTTAACCTTATTTTTAAAGGATAAAAAAGAACAAAATTAAAAAAGCCTTTGTATTAAGGCTTTTCTAACATCTTTTTTGACAACAATATCAATTATGTGTTCATAATCACAAGGTCTGGTCTTGTGTTGCAACATAAGGGTTTTAATGTTATTATTACCTCATATGAATACATTAATCGCTAAGAAGCGAAGTAAGACGGATAAGCTTGGTGTCATACGACATAACGGTATGATTCCAGCAGTCGTCTATGGCGCCAAAGTCGAGAACACTATGCTTTCGGTTTCGAGCATCAACTTCGCCAAAATATTGAGAGAGGCAGGAGAAACTAGCACTATTACACTTGAAATAGTGGACGAGGATTCAAAACCAATTAAAAAGGTCGATGCTTTAATACACGAAATTCAAAATGATAGTATAAAAGGTTTTCCTTTACATATAGACTTTTTAGCAGTCGATGTAAATAAACCGATAGAAATTACTGTTCCAATTGAATTCATTGGAATATCACCAGCTGATAAAAACAACTTGGGTATTCTAGTTAAAGCACTATACGAAATTGAAATTGAGGCCTTACCTAAGGATATTCCTCAAAAGATAGAAGTTGATATTTCTTCTTTGGTAGATTTGGAAAGCCAAATAAGAGTAAAAGACATTAAACTAGATGATGCTATTAAAATAAAGACCAATCTAGAAGAAATAGTTGCCTTAATTACTCCAATTCAAGAAGAAAAAGAGGAGGCTTCTATAGATATATCTTCTGTAGAAGTAGAAAAGAAAGGAAAGAAGGAGGAAGCACAAGCTGAGGGAGAAAAGAAAGACTAATAATTTCTAAATAAAAACCACACAGTTAATAGACTGTGTGTTTTTTATGTTATAATTAATCAATGCATTTTAATTTTAAAAGATTCACATTCGGACTGGTCGCTATATCTATTTTTACAAGCTTATTTCTGTTTTCTTATTCAAAAATACAAGCAGATGTTTATTTGGACAATGCAAAAGCAGACAAGGCCTTACTTGAAGCAGAACTTTCTAAACTAGAAAAAGAAATTGCCGAAAAAGAAAAAGAGCTGGCTAACCAAAAAGGTCAATCTGTTTCTTTGTCTCGTGATATAGCTGTCCTAACTTCTCAAATCCAAAAATCTAAATTAGACATAAAAGCTAAAAATCTAGTTATTCAAAAGCTAGGTGGTGAAATTTCAAACAAAAGTCAAGAAATAAGTGCCTTATCTGTAAAGATAGAAAGAGAGAAAGAATCATTAGCCCAACTTTTAAGAAAAGAAAGAATTGTTAATGATAAAGATATTAT
>Ga0172381_10007331_pt1 | contig 10928 bp, 16 predicted proteins | sample Leawel6488metaG_FD_119754 | JGI IMG/M metagenome (GOLD analysis project Ga0172381, IMG submission 119754) | Leachate microbial communities from a municipal landfill in Southern Ontario, Canada - Leachate well 64-88 metaG | ecosystem: Engineered > Solid waste > Landfill > Unclassified | place... | reverse complement strand
TTTCACGATGATTGGTCTGAAATCCTTAAGGCGGGTTTTGGATGCATTCTTATTATGCCATGGGTTTGGAAAACCTTCTTCGAAAACGAACCATATCTATACAATCAAGGAGGAAAGTGTCCCGCAGTATTTGCTTCTTATAATGTCTTTGATCATACCGAGGTTGGAGAAGATTATGCATTTTGTATTAGAGCAAGAAAATATGGCTTCAGAATTGTGGCAGCTAATAATGTTTCTTTAACTCACCATAATAAAAAATTTGAATTATCAGAAATACAAAAAGAAGCCAAATTGTATAATGATTATATTCCACAAATTAGTACATTCGTAAATGCTGGCGGAAAAGATCGGCCGGCCAAACCAATTTGCCAACAATCACTAGCTAATAGTGACCTAACAAATGTTGCCTGGATTACTAATGGAAATAATATAACCGAAGGATTTATAGCTACACTGGAAGTAGCTTCGAAAGCCACAACAGATCTTGTATTGTTATTGGAGGATGATGTATCAGTAGATCCAAATATTACAAAAAAAATTCTAGAATGGGAAGTAGATAGTACCGTTCCTTGGTTGGCCGATAGGTTTGGAGCAGCTGCATTATTCCAACCTACAGAAGATATTTTTCCACAATATACAGTCTGTGGAGTTCTTACCACTCCTAATGGAGCCAAATGGATGTATGATCATATTATGCCATATATAAAAAAACATCTAAATATTCCTAATACAGATATATTAAATTATATTAGAGAAACTAATGAACCATTATTTGATGTTGTATTTTGGAATTTATTTAAAAAAGCTGATGTAGTTGGTATGTGGGGACCAACGTTAGTTAAACATGAAGGAAATTTGCAAAGTACTTGGAACTATAGTGCTAATGGAGATATATAGGGAATTATGGTATATGATATTGGAATTATTGGTGGTGGAGTAGCTGGAGCATTTGCAGCATTAAGAATAGCTGAAAACTTTAATGGAACAAAAGCTGTTCTTTTTGATTTAGGAAGACCTCCAGGTAAACGTCGTCGACAATTAGAAGGCTGGCTAGGATGTTTTCCTTTTGGCGATGGTAAACTACATACCAATGAGATAGAAGATATTATCCAAGTGGTGGATGGTCGTAAAGCTAGACCTGCAGAAAAATGGGTTTATTCTATTCTTAAATCTGCCGGTCCAACAAAAATTATCCAAGATAAACTGCCCAACATATCTGTTCAGAAAAAAGCTGAAGCTTTGCGCTTTGATGTAATAGAAAATCCCTATATTCAATGGAAACCTGAATCTGTACATAAATTGTCTAAAATTATATCAGACCAGCTAGAAGGCAATATAGAACTACAGTTTGATAATGAAGTCTTAAGAATAACTAAAGATGATTGCTTTACCATCACTACCCAAACCGGTGACTTCAAATGTAATAAAATACTTATAGCTGTAGGTAGAAGTGGGTGGAGGTGGGTAACCGATGTATATAAGTCCTTTGGGTTAGTGCAGAAGGATGATGTAGCGAAGTATGGGATCAGGGTAGAGATAGCGTCACAGTATATGAAGGAATTCAATAAGTCACATTGCTCATTTTATCGAGATGATTTAGAGATTGGTCCATTGGAGTGGGGAGGGACAGTAATTCCTGAGGATCATGCAGATCTAGTTGTATCTGCTTTCCGGGCTAATGAGGAGAGGTGGAAGACTGATAAGGTGTCTTTCAATATTATTGGTTTGCGTCAGGTTAAAGATGGTTGTGGAATAAAAGAAACTGATAGATTGGCCAAATTGGCATTTCTGTTATTTAATGATCGTGTTGGTAGGGAAAAGATAAAGCTATTGTTAAGAAAGGAGAGTCCCCTCTCACAGCTTCCTGACTATGACTGGCTCCTACCTGTCATCCAGGAGTTAGAAGACGTTTTCCCGGCCATTGTGGCCCGAGGATACTACCATTCTCCAGCTATTGATGCTATTGCCCCTCCTGTTCTTTTAGGGCAAAATTTAGACACTGATGTAGATGGTTTATATGTTGCTGGAGAAAGCGCTGGATTTCATGGAATTATGGCGGCAGCTATTTCTGGAACAATTGCTGCTGATGGAGCATTTCGATGAAAAAAATAAAGAAACCTGCAAGTACAGAAGATTATTCTGTCGATGAAAAGAATCCATTTTTAAATACACTACATTTAGATTGTGAATTATTTAAAGATGAGGACGATATATTATCTCCAACAATTCGTGTAAAGAGATTTAAAACTAAAGCTGCCGAGGAATGGAGAATCTATAATGATAAGGAAGTTGTGCTTATTTTGAAGGGAACAAGGTTTACTAATAATGAAAAGACATTTCTGCGTACCCTGGATGGATTTCAATTTATTATTAATGGGTACAAACAAGGATGGAAGTCTGTATCTAAATTCAAACAAGGACTAGAAAATGATCATCTTTAAAGGTATTAGGGATGCTAACAAAACCCTAGCATATATAGATTTTACAAATGAAACTGGGAAAGTAGCATCTATTCCCATCTCCAGAGACGTAGCTAATTTAATATCAGCACATTTACGACTACTTTCCCCTATTCGTGAGGAATCTGCCGAGAGAGGTAACGATCAACCTTCAGATTGATCCATGGATGAGTATATAATTTATGTTATTGATACAGAAACCACTGGTCTTAGTTCGGAACTACATGAAATTATTGAACTTTCTGCTTTAAGGTTTTGTTTTAATGACGAATCCAAGTTAGAACAAAAGACTTGGTTGATCAGGGCATTAAATTCTGATACAATTTGTACAGATGCTTTAGCTGTAAACGGACACAAGAGGGAAGATATATTGTGGCAAACGCAATATGGGAAGGATAATTATATTCAGCCGGCCAGTTTTGTTCCACAATTTGATGCTTGGGTAGGTTCGGATGACATGTCTGCGCAAGATAGGGTTTTCTGTGGACAGAATCCTACATTTGACTTTGACCATATGTATGCTACATGGAAGCGTATGGGGTCGGTTGATACATTCCCATTTATGACAGATCACGCGGCATTGATGCAGGACACTAAACAGTTGGCGTTATTTTTTGATATTTGTTTAGGGCGGAAGAGGGATAGGTATAATTTAGGAGCTTTAGTAAAAGATTTTGGAATCAAAAAGGAAAAAGCTCATAGGGCTGATGCGGATACCAAAATGACTAAGGATTTATTTGCCACTTTTGTTCTTGCCGTTAAAGATATAGTGAAAGAGAGGTTTGGAAATGATTCAGGAACTGATAAATGAATCTATTGGATTTGATCTATCTAATTTAGAAGAGCAATTAGAAGCAGTAAAAGAAAATGGAAATGATATTAAATATATACAAAATCCAGATAAAGAAGTACAATTAGCAGCAATAAAAGAAACTGCTAATAATATTAAATATATACCAAATCCGGATAGAGAATTACAATTAGCAGCGGTAAAACAATGGGGATATAGTATTCAATTTATACAAAATCCAGATAAAGAAGTGCAATTAGAAGCGGTAAAACAAAATGGATATAGTATTCAATTTATACAAAATCCAGATAAAGAGGTACAATTAGCAGCGGTAAAAGAAAATGGATATAGTATTCAATGGATACAAAATCCGGATAAAAAAGTACAATTAGAAGCAGTAAAACAGTGTGGACACAGTATTAAATATATACGAGATCCGGATAAAGAGATACAATTAGCTGCAGTAAAACAATATGAATGGAGTATTCAATATATACACAATCCAGATAAAGACGTACAAATGACAGCGATAGAACACTCTGGCTATGATATTAACATAATAGCATTATGTCCTAATTGGAAAGAGTGGGAAGAAGAAATAGAAAAATATTTGATTTGCAAAGAAATAATTGAATGAGGATACTTTATTCTGCTGGAAATCGTCTTGGCTCTGATGCTCAGATGTCACGAATTGTGGATCATCTATCTTTAGAGCACCAGATTCGTATTGCTGCATTTAATAATTTCAGTCATACTAGGCAGATTATTGATTGGACACTAGACGCGCTGTATTATAAAAAGGCTGTGTATCGTCAAACTAATTATGGTAATGTAAAATTGTTTTTGAAAGATGTGGAAAGGTTTGGTCCAGATTTAATAATATCTGATTGCGAAGAGATGTCTGCTAAAATAGCAACGGTTCTTGGTATTAAGCTGTGGTACTGCTCTCCTTTGCTTCTTTATAGTGGTACTGTGTGGGGAAAATTTGATAAAAAATACTCACATGAATTCATTATGCTTTCTAAATATCTTAGATTGTTACCCAAAGCGGAAAAATATTTTATTTATTCCCCGTTTTGTGAAGTTAAATTTGGTCCCCAAATTAAACCCGGGTTTGAATGGATACGACCATATTATATAGATGCAACAGATTCTACACCTAATACGTATGATAATATATGTATTTTGCATGATAACCAGAGGATCTCAATACTTGCACCTATTCTTGATAGGGCATATCCAAAGATTTCTATGGTGTCAAGAAAATGTGATTTAGAAAAATATAAATCTTTATTATGCGGATCTTCTAAAGTATTATTAGCTGGAGAAACCAGTTATCTTTCTGATGTAATGTATAATTGGAAAAATGTATGTATATTTCCCAGTTTTTCTGATAAAGAATCATTATTAAATGCGCTAATAATTTCTGAATATAAAATTGGTGTTAATTTGGGACAAATAGAATTAATAGGTCCTTTAATTTTTGATACATTACAAGAAGCGATATCTACCCCAATGAATCGTTTGTATATGCAGAAACAAAATCTGAAGTATTTACATCAGCATATTTTTGTATAGAAATATGAAGGTTTGTGAATACACAAAGGAAGAAGTTCTGACCATTATTGCGCAACATGCTGGAGAAAGTCTTCCAGAAGATTCTGTTGGTGTGTTGAGAGCTATACCTACCAAAGATGGTGGGGTTGAAGTTATCTTTCTTGAAGAGAAAAATTCCACTCTCAATTGACAAAGCAATACTGGATGATTATAGTATGGGAAACCGTAGAAGAAATAGGATTTTGCACATCATCCAGAAGGAAGATCCTACTCGATATCGGATTCGTACTGTTCTGCCGGAGAAGGGTAGAGGACGAAAACACAGACCAAGAAAAAAGAAAGTTGAGCAAGTTTAGTGGAAAAATTCGATACAGTTGAAGGGATTAAAGAATATCTAACTGATCTTGATGGGCTACACAGATTAGTTCAAGATAGATGGAAATATTACGATGCAGGTGAAAAGCTAACACCATTCGTATTATTTCAGAAACTATCGTTAGATAACTGTGGACAAATAGGTTCTGCTGATGTGACGGTACACTGTAATGATATTATAACTGTAGAAGATATTCATGAATCAGATAATATTTGGATATCATCCAGACCTTGTATTTTCGTGCCATCTTCTACAGATAAGTGCAAATTGTGTGGAACAGGATGGACATTGCGCAATTGTTATGATTGCACAAAAACATATAAAGGGGGCTTATTTCATAATAAGTGTCTGGAATTATTTACCATACAAAATACACAAAAGTATTTTAGGAAGATATTTGATGATATTGGGCAGCAAAGAGCTGAGCTGGTATTGATTCCGAATCAATATTGGGATGATCCTGAACCTTGGATTCTGGCAACAATAGATGGAGTGGTAATCAGAATTGGGTGGAGAAAAAGAGTAATCTCAATTAGTTGGGATAAGCCATTGGAAGGACTTTTTCTAAACGAAGATGTAACCAAAGGGTCAACTTATATTCACGCTTGGGGAGAAGAGAAGTGTAAAGAATATTTGGCAGTAATCTTAGAAAGGCTGACTAAATGTCACTAGAACAAGAAATAGCTGGTGCGATTGGATTTGATCCTGATAACAAGGAAGAGCAATTAGAAGCAGTAAAACAAAATGGATACAGTATTAAATTTATACGAGATCCGGATAAAGAAGTACAATTAGCAGCAGTAAGACAAAATAGATATAGTATTCGATTTATACAAAATCCAGATAAAGAAGTACAATTAGCTGCAGTAAAACAAAATGTAGATAGTATTCAATTTATACGAGATCCGGATAAAGAAATACAATTAGAAGCAGTAAAACAAAGTGGATATAGTATTCAATGGATACATAATCCAGATAAGGAAGTACAACTAGAAGCAATTAATCAATCCGGATATGAGATTATAATAATGGCTATGTGCCCTGATTGGAAAGATTTTAGAGAAGAAATTGAAACAAATAGAGTTATTAAGGACATAATTGAATGACTGTGATTATTGTATATAGAGATGATGTGGATTGGAGACAAGAATCTACTGTTGCAAGGAAGTATTTCCCGTGTTATTCCAGTCGGCTTAAAGCCTCACCAGGAGATTTAGTAATAGCCAGGTTCTCCGCATTGCCATTCTACAAAGAACAAGAATCTGATTATTTAGACTTAGGTGCGAAGATGATTAACTCACATTCTCAGCACCAATATATTGCTGACTTGGGTAATTGGTACTATGACCTACAGGGTATGACACCATATACCTGGAGAAATCTACAGGATATTCCAGAAAAAGGGCCATTCATCCTTAAGGGTGAAACGAATTCTAAGAAATTCCTTTGGAAAACCCATATGTATGCCTCAAATAAAGAAGAGGCTATTCAAGTATATGGACGATTGACTCAGGACTCCCTGTTACAGTATCAGCAGATTTACATTCGACAATATATTCCACTAGAAAAGCTAGATGATGGACTTCAGGGATTGCAAATATCCCGAGAATATCGTTTCTTCTTCTATAAGGATAAGCTTCTATCCGGTGGTTTCTATTGGTCTTCTCATGTGGAAGATATTCAGGATAGAGGAATTAAAATAGATCCATCAGAAGTTCCACAAGAATTTTTGCAAAAGGTGATGTGGAAAATATTAACAACAGAAATCTGTGATCCTCCAGATTATTATGTAATTGATGTGGCAAAGACCGAATCTGGAGAATGGATTGTTGTAGAATTGAATGATGGACAAATGTCTGGTCTTTCTGAAAATAACCCAGATACACTATATGGTAATCTAAAACAGGCTTTAGGTTGAGGTTATATGAGTGGGCATGGATCAAAATGCCACTGACGAAGATCTTGACAATATGATAAGAGATGGTTATGTTAGGGCTAGTTGCCCAAAGTGTTCCGCTACACTGGAATCTATCACACTAACCAAGTGTCCTATATGTAATAAAGAAATAGATTCTGGAAGTATATTAATAAATCTAATTGATTGGTCGAAAGCAAATTAATATGTTTGATCTAAAAACTAAATATACTAGAAATCTTTATCTAAGAACCCAATATACTGGAAATCTTTCCTGGCTAGTTGATAATACCATTTTTTTAACGAAACATGGCTCCCATGCTTATGGCACAAATATTCCTACATCAGATCTGGATATTCGTGGTATTTGTATTGCTCCAAAAGAATACTATATGGGATTCAATCAGGTAGTAGAGCAGGTTGAACAAAAAGAACCAGATATGGTTATCTTTGAGATTAGAAAATTTCTCAAACTTGCGTGTGATGCCAATCCCAATGTATTAGAGCTATTATTCACTGACCCATTAGATCATCTATCTATTTCTCCGGCAGGGCAGTTGTTATTAGACAATAGAGAACTGTTCTTAACCAAAAGGGTTAAATATACCTTTCAGGGGTATGCTTTTGCGCAACTTAAAAGAATAAATTCTCATCGCAAATGGTTACTTGCTCCTGTTGAGACACCTCCAACCAGAAAAGAGTTTGGTCTTCCAGAAAGAACTGTATTGCCACAGGATCAACTAATGGCTGCACAGGCGGCTATCCAAAAGAAAATGGATGAATGGGGTTGGAATGAGCTAGAATCGGTTAGTCCAGATATTCGTATTTCCATTCAAGAAGAATTCGTCCGTAGATTGACTGAGATTACCACATGGAAAGATACTGAATTGTCTGATAGAATGTGGGAAGCTGCCGGAAGGTCTATTGGACTTGATACTAATTTCTTGGAGTTAATGGGCCAGGAACGTAAGTATCAAAGCAAAATGAAAGAGTATAGACAATATCAAGAGTGGAAGAAAAATAGGAACCAAGCTAGGGCTGCTATTGAAGCTGAGTTCGGCCTTGATCTTAAGCATGCTATGCATTTGACCAGATTGAGTCGTTGTTGCTTAGAAATTCTCACTGAAGGCAAGCTTAATGTAAAACGACACGATGCTCAAGATCTTCTTGATATTCGTAATGGTAAGTATTCTTTTGAGCAACTTATGGAAATGTTTGAGCAAAAGAATAGAGAAATTGAAGAAGCTTTTGAGAAATGTACTCTTCCAGCTTCCCCTGATCGTAATAAGATTGATAATCTGTGTATTTCTATTGTTGAAGATTTCTTAAAGAAAGATTAAGCATATGCCTGAGAAAACTCAAATTGAACCACTATTGGCAGATGGAAAGTATACAGTAGAAAAGGTTGTTGAACTAAATGCCTTTGATCTAACCGGAGAGAGGGCTAAAACTAAAAACACATCTAACAAAAGCTATCATGCTGAGCTTCAATGTGAAGTTGGTGGTAATAGATCACAGATTTATACGATGTGGGGGCCAACTGGTGGGCACCAAACAAAAGATTGGCGTCACTATAACTCCCGCTTTGCCGCCGAAAAGGATTTTGATTCGATTATCAAATCCAAGAAGAAGAAAGGTTATGTAGAGGTAGACGTAGCTCAACGGTCTCTAGGTTCTGAAGAAGCTAAATCTATCACAAAACCAATAGTTCTAAATAATACCGATCATTTGTTGGTGAAAAAATCATCGTTACATCAAGAAACCCAAAGGCTAATATCTACCCTAATGGGGGCAACAAACCAATTCGTAGTACAAACCCTAAAATGCCCACTTGGCCAATTATCGAATCAACAGATTGATTTAGGTAGAGATATTCTCAATAAGGCCAAGATAGTTATTGGGGCCAAGAAACCAGATCAGTCCGAGCTGTTGAGTTTGACGAATCAGTTCTATTCAACCATTCCTCATAACCTAGGATCTGGGGCAAGAGGAAAGATGGTTGAGCTTATTATTGATGATCTTAACAAGACCGCTAAGTTAGAAGACGAGTTAGATACACTAATTGATGCCAAAGCCATATCCGTAGTCCTAGCTACTGGATCTAATGTGGATGATCAGTATAATTCTCTTAGTACAGACTTTGTGTATGTGGAGAAGTCTTCTGATGTTTTCGGATGGTTAGATAAGATGATTCAGGAGACTAGGGCTCATAACCATAGTCATTTGGGTAAAATTAGACTATTGAATGCCTGGAAAATTTCTAGACACAATGAGAGACAACAATTCCTAAATACTGTAAACGAATTATCAAAAACCAGTACACATATTTCATTGCCTAAAATGTTAAAAGATCTTGTTCCTATTAGGCCAGATCTAGATAGTGATTGTAAACAGTATGCTAAGACTAATACTTGGCCGTTGTTCCATGGAACCAGAACTCAAAATCTTACTGGTATTCTTAAGAAAGGATTGTTGATTAGACCTGCTGGATCTATTATTACGGGGGCAATGTATGATTTGAATGGTGCTATATATAGTTCAAGTAATAGTACCAAGTCTATAAATTATACATCTATTAATTCTTCCTATTGGTCACATGGCAAAGATAATGTAGCTTATTTGTTTTTAAATGATGTTGTTATGGGTAATACTATATCAGCATATTGTCCCCATAAATACACTTTACAGGGAATTCACCCAAATCATTCAGTGTGGGCCATGGGTGGTAAATCTGGTGTGATTAATGATGAAATGATGATATACAATATTGCACAGGTTAATTTGCGATATTTTCTTGAATTCGAGTGTGGGAGATAAAGGATACGATGTCAAAATCGATAAAAGATAAGATGATTGCCGCGGGAATAGATCCCATTAAAAACAAGACAGAAATAGAATTTGTTTTGAAGGAAGAAAAGGAAAAGATTTTACAAAAGGAACAGGCGTTACAAGAAGAATTGTATGAAAAATATTACAAAGAAATGTGTTCTATAATCATTGATGTTGATGCTACATTGCATAATGTTAGGATTAGTCTTGGTTGTTCTATGTTTAGAAGAGATAATATTATTACAGCCAGGCTTGATGAAGATTCTATCGGAACAGACGTATGGTGCAACGAAAAAGTTCGTAAATGGTATTACAGAGTACAAGAAATCATTAAAGAAATTCGTGCCAACAAACAACTTTCAAAACATCAACAGGAAAGTCTAATTGAAGATCTTATTGATCAAGACTAGGGTAAGTCTAATGTCAATAGAACAAGAGATAGTGGAATGTATTGGTTTCGATCCGTATGATGAAAAAGAACAATTAGCTGCAATAAAACAAAATGGAAATAATATTCGATATATCCACAATCCAAATAAAGACGTACAATTAGCTGCAGTAAAAGAAAATGCAAATAATATTAAATATATACAAAGTCCAGACAAAGAAGTACAATTAGCTGCAGTAAAAGAATATACATATAATATTAGATATATACAAAATCCAGACAAAGAAGTACAATTAGCAGCAGTAAAACAATATGGAAATAGTATTCAATTTATACACAGCCCTGATAAAGAAGTACAACTAGCTTCTGTCAAACGAGATAGAGGCTGTATTACATATATACATAATCCAGATAAAGAAGTACAATTGGCGGTTGTAAAAGAAAATGGATATTATATTCGATATATACAAAATCCAGACAAAGAAGCACAAATGGTGGCGATACACCAATCTCAATATGATATCAAAGTAATAGCGTTATGTCCCAATTGGAAAGAGCTTAGAGAAGAAATTGAAATTAATCGTATAATTAAGGATATAATTGAATAAATATGT
>Ga0172381_10007330_pt1 | contig 10929 bp, 14 predicted proteins | sample Leawel6488metaG_FD_119754 | JGI IMG/M metagenome (GOLD analysis project Ga0172381, IMG submission 119754) | Leachate microbial communities from a municipal landfill in Southern Ontario, Canada - Leachate well 64-88 metaG | ecosystem: Engineered > Solid waste > Landfill > Unclassified | place... | reverse complement strand
GGGGTTGCTCCCGAAGTGAAGTAAGCGGCATATGAACGGGTCCAACCTAGCCTGTTATGCTTAGAGATAGCTGTGGGGCAGCTTGACTGCGGAAAATCTTCACGGAGTATTGGTATATGGGTATTACAGCGGCCTGTCACGTCGCAGAACCGGGTTCGATGTCCCGGATACTCCGCCATTTTTGGGCGCTGGGACTGCACAGAGTGGTCGTCTCACTCGCAATGAGAAACACAGACCGGAGCATTACCGGTAGCGTCCACCATTTATGAAGATAGCAGATGACCCAGTAAGCGGATCGTTTCGAGAGCAGTTCGTGTGGTGTGGTGAAAACGAGGTCCGAATCTTTCCGGGTCCATTGGTTGACATCACTCCATTATTTCCGTGGAAGCTGAAAAACTTCGATCCAAGCAAACCGATGAAGCCCGCCTTTGGGTGCGCCAAGTTCGGTGGAGTTTGTTCATCAAAGACGTGCAGAGACGGACATCAGGCATTGACGGTAGGCGGTCAGTAACAAGCCGAAACTTCTGTACCTCATGGAACAGAAAGCCAACGGGCTCGCACATCGGGCTCGTTCACTTTGCAAGAGAAGCTCAATGGACGAGCCATCGCCTCCGACGCGATAGGGTGTGGGTTCGAGTCCCATCTCTTGCACCATTTTCAATTGGAACCGACGACACATGTCGGTCTAACAAAACCGAACGTCGATTCTGATTGAAAAGTTATGGGCTTGTAGCTCAATTCGCCGTCGTCGCATAGTGGCTATTGCACCAATTTCGTAAATTGGCAAGAGTGTAAAACGCTTCCCGTGGGTTCGAGTCCCACCGATGGCTCCATTTTTGTAATCGGAAAGTTTAGTTGTATCTGTGTGATACTTATACGCATGAGCACAGACAGAAACTTCTTTAGCATTTCACGAAACAAGTTCACCGTCGATGCCGGCGGACCAAATCCACATGAGGTTACTGAACTTCCAAGTTACAATATTTTCAGACCATTGGACGGTGCGAAGAACTACTCTGACATATTGAAGTTCTCCGATCAGCAAGGTTTTACACTGATCGGATGCCAAGTTGATCAGGGAAAAGAGGATTCGGTTGATATAAACAACTTTTGTCGAGAAATCACGTTGGATGGTAAATTTGGAATAGGTGGGGGTGGAAATCAAGTCATCACCATTAAGGGCGGATGCGACACCGTTTGGGTAACTGGTACATCTTATGGAAATCGGATCGAAATCGGAAACTGGTCCGACCAAACTTACAACAAAAGCAAGAACATCGTTCTGAACATCGCCTCTGCCAATGGACAACCAATCAAGGTATACATTGGTCGAGCTGAAAACGTATCATGTCAGGGAAATTGCAAGAAGGATACGTTCGGCAGCTTGAAAATCACAGCTTACTGGTGGTTCAAGTGGATCATCCGCAGAATACTTGGCATCAAAGTTGGACAATCGGGCCCAAGCTGGTTGTAAAAATTTCCCCGTATAGCTCAATTGGTAGAGCTGGCTCTCTATAGGAGCTTGGTTGTGGGTTCGAGTCCTATTGCGGGGACCATTGCATGTAGAGTAATAGAAACTCACCGACGAAGGTTGTTGGATACGGTCATCGGAATATTGATTCATAATCTGTCCCTACGTTTGATGCGTCCATAGAAAAGACAATTCTCCTTCATTACGTGTCGGGGTTTTGGTGCGAATCCAACGTGCAAACACTTTGAGAAGTCGTCTAAATACCGGGATGGTAGTGGTGCGGTTCCCGTAGCGTGTAATTGGAAGGATGGGAAACCTCCCCTCTTCGGAGGGTTCAATGAAACGCAGAATCCGAGCCACTCTTCTCAATTCATTTCCACACGGTTAAAACTTCCGAATAATTGGACGCTGAAAAATGTTTTAGTCATTTTTTAGAGGAAGTTCAGAACAACAAAGAAGCCGATTGGGAGAACGCTATATCCGGCGTTCGCTAAAACCACAAGGTAGTTGCAATCCTAAAGTTCCTATGAGTAGTTCTTCTCTATAATGGAAAGGTTGGAGCAGAGACTATTAACACGTCTCCGATGTAACAGTCGAGAAAAATGTCCATTAACAACAAAATTCTGGCTATTTTCGGCGAGTTTTGTCGTGTGGATACTATTTATGCTTGATGGACACTACCACCTTTTCATATTCGGAAATACATAAATGTAAATCCCTATCGGGAATATATTCCATTCATGGAAAGTACAATGATTTTAACTTAGTTGGTCAAACGACTCGTGCAATGTCAAAAAGATGGACCGAGCACATTACATTGGCACTGAAAGGGGAACATGAAAATCCATATTTTCAGAGATCGTTCAATAAACACGGTGTTGAAAGTTTTGAGTTTATCGTCCGTGAGGAAATTTCCGATCTATCTTTATTGGATAGACGTGAGTCGGATTGGATTGAGTTGTTAGATTCCATGAAAGGACATCGTGGATGGAACATGCGTGAAGGTGGAGCTCACGGAAACTATGGCTCTGATTTAAGGAAGCGGGTTTCCGATGGAATACGTAATAGCAAAAAGGCGATGGAGTCCAGATGGGCACATCGAAAAACTTATACATTGAGAGACCCAAACGGAAATCTCGTTACTTTCACCGGAATGCGGAAGTTTTGTCGGGAAAATGGTATTGGTAATGGTGGTGCAATTTATAAGTTACTTAACGGTAAGGCGACACATGTTCGGGGATGGACATTGCCAAATAATACAATTTATCAACCTATAGGCTTAGCACTGACCAATAAAGTAGCCGACGAATTAACAGATTTACAGCGGAAATGTCCGACATGTGGAAGCACGATTGATTATTTGCAGAAATGTCATAAACACGATGCGGAGAAGAAGAAAAAACTGTGTAGATCATGTGCCGCGAAAATAGTACGTGAACGAATTCGGAAAAAACTTTACGCTGCTAAAGCATAGATAGCGATGCACTGACCTGGTACGTCAGATAGTAGGGCGCACGTCCCTATAGTAGCTCCAGTTTTCTTCGGTCGCCGTTGATTTGCGTCAACGCCTGTAAACTTGGCTATCGGGCCTTCACTGGTCAACCTGAACGCAAAGGTGTGAGAAAACCTTGGATGGAAAGGTCGTGGTCCGAAGAAATGGTCGTGTGGCGTAATTAGTAAACGCGCAACGCTGAGAACGTTGTGGGAGAAATCCCGTGCAGGTGCGAGTCCTGTCATGACCACCATTTTCGTCGAGCAAGTTCGGGTTCAAGGTCCGACAACGGGTCAACTCAATGACGCGTCCGTAGTGTAAAAGGTTAGAGGCCAGCACGGCTTGATGGATATTGGTCGTAGATGTCCCAGTGGACGATTCGATCAGCCAACGGGAATCCAAGAGTACTTGGAGCTTGAAACCTATGTAAGTGGAGTCGGCAAAGATGAGAAATAGGACGAACGACTCCTTCCTGAACTATTCATGGTCCTGTGGCGAAGTTGGTTGACGCGTACGATTTAGGGTCGTATTCCGAAAGGAGTTGTGGGTTCGAATCCCACCAGGACCACCACCACTCTCGTATCGTAGCTCAATGGGAGAGCGCTGTCCCGTGTTGGATGGAAGGTGCGTGTCCGATCCTCGCCGATACGAAGAGATTTTGGCTCAGTGACGAAACGGTAGCACGTGTCGGTCTTAAAAACCGATGTCCGAAAGGACGTACGGGTTCGACTCCCGTGTGAGCCACCAATCTCAACGATGCTAGTCATCGTTGGGCAAAGATTGCACTATTGTCCTTGTCGCGGGTGACGAATCTCTTCAAGGAAGGGTAACGGTGCTTTCGCCTGAGCTGGCATGGTAAAACCGTGAGTCGTGCAGCAGGTGGTGACATACACGATAGAGAGGTCACAAGAGCTGAGTCAAAAACACAATATGGTCGTTGGGTCTGCTAGGTTGGACACCTCTTTCACATAGAGGTTATCAGGTGGGTGCGATCCCCACAACGACTACCATTTGGAAGGTGAAGCCACCGGGGTTGTGGCCGCTGTCTCGAAAGCAGTTGGATCGGTGAAAGCCGGTTGGGAATCGTGCTCTCCGCCTTCCGCCATTTTTGGTAGATTAAGCCGCTGGGGTTGCGGCCGCAACTTGGAAAGTTGTTGGATCGGTGAAAGCCGGTTGGGAATCGTGCTCTCAATCTACCGCCATTTACCGCCTTGACGAACCAAGGCTTGACACCGTCCGATCAGCGGACCAACCACGTCGTCCTCTATTCACAATGCATGAGGGGCGTTAGTAGGGGGCACCCGAACACGTAGCCGGCTCTTACCCAAGAGGGCATGTAAGACACGTGACCGTTGGTTGAACGGTGTGACTTTTTTACGGAATATGGTGTAACCTGGTAGCACGGTGGCATGGGGTGCCTTTAGTTCCAGTTCAAATCTGGATATTCCGACCATTTGCCGCCGATGGGATTCGGGTTCGATTCCCGATTGGTCCACCACACGGGCCATATTGGACAGTAAATCTCTACGGTAACAGTGTAACGTACTCCAGGCGGTTCGACTCCGTGCGGCGGCTCCACTTTTCTCAAACGAAAGACCATTCTTTACTATATTTATGGGTGTATGACCGTATCTGAACTCCGACTACTAATCCGTGAGGCTGTCGCCGAGCTGACTGAAGGCCCACGCGACCCGACCATCTTCAAGGCGGTGTTTCTGGCCGGTGGTCCCGGTTCTGGAAAGTCATACATCACTCAGAAGCTTGGACTGACCGCAATGGGGTTCAAGAAGGACGATCCTGACGTGATGTTTCAGTATTTGATGCGCCGTGACGCCCTACCGATGACTCCGGACGCTATTGGGTCGGACCAAGGACAGTCCATCCGAAAATCGGCACGTGATCTGACCGACAAGAGAACGGCCTCGTGCTACCTCGCCGGCCGCCTCGGAGTCGTCTACGATGGTACGGGCAAGGACTATGACAAGGTCATGAAGCTGAAGTTGGAGTTGGAGAAGATCGGCTACGAGACGTGTATGATCGTGGTCAACGCGGACATCGAAACGTCATTGGATCGAAACTCGAAACGAGACCGACGTATTCCCGACGACATGGTGAAGCGGTTCTGGTCGGATGTGCAAAAAAATCTTGGCCGATTCCAGTCGGCGTTCCGTGACAACTTCTACATCATCGACAACAGTTCGACGACGTCACCGGTCGATCTGGATCGTGAGATCAACCGTGTCCACGTGAAAATCAAGGGTTGGTCGATGACTCCACCGAAGAGTACAGTTGCGAAGCAGTGGTTGGCTGAACACCCTTAACGAACGGCGGCCGTCGCGACGGCACCCGTCGGAACCGCGTCACCACGGTAGTAAACGACGGAGCAAACCTTGCCGATGTAGTTTTTCGCCGTGACGTATTCCCGATCCGGACGACTGTTGTTGTCTCCGAGAGTCCAGAGGCTACCGTCTTTTCGTTTTTCCATTACACGGTGGACGACCATCGATCCCTTTTCGGACACGTAGAGAACGATGTCGCGGACGGTGATGTTCTCGAACGGTTCTTTCGTCATCACGATGAGGCAGTTTTCGTCGATCATCGGCTTCATGCTACCCGTCGCGGCCACCGAGAACATCTGACTTCCTGGAACCATCAACGTCGTTGCCGTCGCCACCTTCATCGCCTGCTCACGATTGAACACTTGAGCGTGTCCGACGGTAAAACATGTGAGGAAGAGGACGATGAACAATGTAGCCCTTTTCATACTACCAATAATAACAGAAATCGGATCGAACACCCATGCGGTCGTTGACCCAGTTCACCACACGCAGTTTCCCATTTTCCACGACATATTCACCTCACAGTTGCCTCGGTGGAACACCTCACAACGATTTCGCAAAAAAGACGCTTGACACTTGCCGATGTGTCTGTATTGTTGTCATCGTTCTTTTCAACACGCGGTCTTGGTGTAACGTAGCACGGGCTCATTCCTGGGTCAAGAGGGGTTCAACTCCCTACACCGCTCCATTTCGGTTCATTTCAAAAAACGACACGAAAAGTTGGGTAACACTACCAGCCCAATGAAGTAGATAGCGAGGCGCAGGGTGGGATACGGCGTAGTAGCCGCCCCACTATCAGTCGTTGAGAAACCCCCTGAGCTAGAAGGGTGGACCGATTGTGCGGTTTTGATGTAACAGTAGCATGCTCTCTATCCAGAGAGACGACTCGGGCAGCACGAGGAACCGCTCCAGTAGTAGGTAAGTTGATGATATTCAGTAGATTGCGGCAATGTAACCAAATCGTAACGCATTTTCTTCTTGTAAAGCATGCGGTTTTAGTATGTACTACCTACTTATAGATGTTAGTGTTCTTTAACCAGCCGACCTCTTCGGAGTGAGGCTTTTCAGTCAGAAAGGAAACGACCATGATTATATCAACCATGATCGGGTTCTACGTAGTTGCAGGACTCGTCGTCATTACCGTGGCCGAGTATCGCAACCGTAGAACCGTATAAATCAGAAACCAACATGGAGGGCGACATTAAGTTTGTCGCCCTCCTTTTTTATGCCGTTTTCGTTAGTGATGTATATTTATTGAGATATGAAGAAGTCCGATCTCCGTAAGTTAATCCGCGAATGTATCAGTGAAACTTTGAATGAAGCTCGACTCGATCAGTTATTCCGAGCGTTCGTGCAGAAGCATGTGCCATCACAACATCAAGATACGTTCATCAATCTGTTCTACCCATTTTTCAATAAGTCTCAAGAGAATCCGGCATTGCAATCGCAGTTGATTAAGAAAATGATCTCTGCCACAATCGGTAAGCAACTTCCTCCAAATGATGCCGGTGAGCTGAAAGATTACGGCATCGACATTGGTGATAAGGCGGTCATCGCAACCCTCGCACGGTTCCACCCATTCCTCGTCAAGTTCTTACAGTTCGTTAGTCAGTCCTCTTGACGAACTTTTTAACGATTTTGAGCTTGTGTTCATAAAAAAAAGTGGTATGGTAACGTCATGAACGACGAGACCACACTTTTACCAGCCGTCGATCCAAATCCCATCGAAGCCGCTGAGTGTTCTCTTACGATCTCCTGCTTTGATTGGCAGACCATTGATGGTGACAAGATTGCGTTTGAGATCGTGGAACTGTATGATCGTCACGCTCGGTTCTCGTTGATGTGTCGTATGATGGACGATCTCGAAAAGAACAATTCAGCTCTCATTTACGTCGGTTCTCGTGAAAAATGCAAGAAATGGGCCGAAATCTTTCTCAAACAAGGTCTTATGTCAGAAGTAGAAACCCTTTGATTATGATGAAGTTCCAACCATCCAATTCCACCAACGTGGCGTTCGACCCAAACCCCAACGATCCGGCCAAGTACGAGCTGACATTGTTGGCTTCAACCGACGTGATGATTGAGGTGACCGCCAATCCGGTTCCATTCTCCGAACGTATGCACGATCTTTACGGTGGTAAGTGTCCAACGGCAATCGTTGACCTCTGCCTTAATCAGTTGCGAAAGCTTGGTCTACGTCGGAACGTTCAAGCAATGTGTCGCATTTGTCGGCAGTTTTCGTGAGATGGGGTTCGAGGCCAGATACAACGAAATCAAGTTCTGATTTGGTCGACTGTGCTCTATTTATAGGGCATGGGAACGTTTTCAGAAAATCTTGACTGCCGTTGGGTCGGCGCCTGAACCAAAAAAAAAAATGAAGATCCAAATCAAAACCTCGGCCACCCAAGGGCACGGCGTCTACGCCACCGCCAAGATCCGTCGGAACGAACGGGCCTTCCTCTTCGCGGAAACGGTTCGTCAGATCAACCATCACACTGGCTGCCACTGTGCCCTGTGCAAACGGTGCATCCAAGTTGGACCCTCTGACTGGCTGTACCCGGCCCCGGAATCCTTCGGATGGTACTTGAACCACAGTTGTGAACCCAACTGCGGCATCAAGGGGCACCACATCGTCGCTATGCGGACCATCCAACCCGGTGAAGAAATCACCATCGACTACTCGACCACGAACATCGACCGGCTATGGAAAATGAAATGTTCCTGCCGGCAACCGAACTGTCGCAAATCGATCCGCAGTGTCATCCACATGACACCAGAATGGTTTTCCAAGTACCAAGGCTGGATGCCCTCCTTCATCGAACAAACCCACCGCAACAACCCAAAACTCCACCAAGCGTAGAGAAATACCGGAAAATGAACGTTGTCAACGGAAAGGTGATGTGGGAGCTATTGCAACCACTTATCTACACGACCGATGCCAATGAAACGATCATTGTGCCGGCCGGTTTTCGGACCGATCTGGCGACGACTCCACGAATTCTCTGGTGGTGGATTCCGCCGGACTGGAAATACTCAAAGGCGGCGGTAATCCATGACTACCTTATCGTATCAGGAGAACGTCCGTGGGAAGAGGCAAACAAGCTTTTCTATCGTGGAATGCGAGACCTCGGCGTTTGTGGCGCCAAAGACGATTTGATGTACGGAGCCGTCTGTTTTTGGCGTTGGTTTAAGCTGAACATTCTACACAAGAAAGGCGGACAACAATGATACTGCTCAAAAACCTCTTGATTGAAGCTAAGATTTATGGTTGGACGATTGATGAGATGCTAGAGCATCTCAAGATGTTTGAGGGCAAGACACTCGTGTTTTTTGATACAGAAGCGAGTGGGCTGGAGCCCAACAGCATGTATGAGCAGGTCACGCAGATAGCCGCGATGGCCGTCGATGGCACGGCGTGGAAACCGTTGGGCGAGTTTAACGAAAAAATCGCACTCACGGCCGGTACGCAACGTTTACTGACTGATCCAAGGTCTCCGGAAGGACGTGCTTACATGAAGGACTATTTACGGTGGCTACGTAAGTACAAAAAGCCGTATCTGCATCCACGTGACGCTCTCAAGACCACCCACTACTACGATGGACAACCGATGGAAACACGACGTGATGAGAAGACGGTCCTCATTGCGTTTGAGGAGTTTCTGAAAAAGTGGCCCAATGTCGTTATCATCGCTCACAATGCAAAGTTTGACATGAAGATGATGGGCGCACGTCGTCGTCTGAATGATCTACCTCCTCTACCAAAGTACAAGGTGTTTGATACTGTCAAATTGGTCCGGCACATCTTCATTCCGCTCCTCGTGTCATTGGAGAAGCAACCGTGGGCGGCTGAGATGCTAACCAAGATGCGAGCAAAGACCAAATACGTCAGCTACGGTGCAGACCTCGGTAAGTTGGCCGACGCACTTCAGATTGAGACCAACTGGCACGATGCTTTGGAAGACGTCAAAGCGTTGATACAGATGTTTTCAGCCGTCATCAAGTTGATGGAGAAGAACCGCGACACCAATATCCGAGGCTTTCAGGGAACGCAAGGACGTCGGTTCCGTCACTTTAAGGGTTGACTTGGTACGGTTCGTGGTGTATGGTGTCGTCCGTATGGAAAAGTGCGTCTTCTGTCACCGTGACGGTGTGCCGACACGTGGCCACCACATCGTACCTCGCTGTAAATCGGGGAAAGTGACCGTGCCGACATGCTTTTCATGTGAGGACTTCATCCATAAAACGTGGGACCACAACCAGCTCCGTGACACCTACAACAACGTGCCGACCATATTGGCAGACACACGGTTTCAGGCGTTCCTAAAATGGTTGAGACGACAACCTGCCGGTGCTGAAGTTCGAACCAAGCGAAACAACTTCCGCCAATCGAACTTATACAGATGATGACGTTGTTCGTAATGCACGTTCATTCCGACGACGATTCGTGTGTCGAGCGGAACGTTGCACAACTCCGCCTATTGTATCCAACCGACAAGCTGGTTTTGATCTACGACGGTGTTCCTCCACGTGGGCATGATTGCACTGAGATAGCTGGAGACCGACTGAAGGTAGCCGGTGAACTTGGTCGGTGGACCGAACGATACCTGAAGATTTTTTTGGATACCGAGTGCTCGCATTTGATAAAAGTGGACCCGGACACGAACATTTTACGGCCGGCTCGGAATTTTCCAGACCCAGCATCATCAACGATATTTTGTAGGATGGGGCTTGATCGGGTTCCGCATGGAGGAGCATTGGGGTTCAACCGGCCGATGGCTGAAACCTTGATATCAAGTGGCTGGCTGACCGACGAGGTACTTCTACGATATCACAAACATCACGCTTATCAGGATCAGATGTTGCGGACGATTGTGTGGTCAAAAAAACTAAAGATACAAGTCCGTCGGGACTTTGGTTGGGTTGGTCACGAGACCGATGATACAACCTTTTCTCACCACGGAACGTATGAACCATACCTTTCAGATAAGTTTTTACCGTAGAGCATTATATTTATTCGGATATGACTCAAACTGTCCGAATCTCCTCAAATCCAGAGGGCCTTATATCAGCTCCAATTGGTAGTTTTTTCTATCGACGAGGAGAAAAATACTTTCTGATCAATGGAATAACCGAGGCTGAAGAGCAACTCTTCACCGTCAATAAGACGACGTTTTTCCGTAGATACTACAATCCGGACTTCTATAAAAAGTGTTCGGTTGAGTACGTGGAGGACATCGAGACGTGGATCAAATCGGATCGTAGCCGCGGCGAGAAGTACGGTTGGCAGTTTGTGGCGTACCGTCCGCCGACCTTCGTTGGCGAATATGTGGTTCTGCCGGCAACAACGCCGAGCGTGTCACCCACGCCCTTACCGGCGCCGGAACCAACCCCAACGCAAACTCCAGAAGTTACGCCAACTCCGACAGCGGCACCATCGACGGTATTTGCCTTTGGCGGATGTAATACCAACACACTCATGGTACAGCAGTCATCCGATGAATCGATGAAAATGCGTCCGGGATCGACGTATGATAGAGCGACATATGTTTATGGAAATGGAACATTGCTAGCGTTAAATAACAATTCATGGCCACTGGCATCAATTCAGCGGTCTGACGACTTTGGCG
>Ga0172381_10007329_pt1 | contig 10929 bp, 11 predicted proteins | sample Leawel6488metaG_FD_119754 | JGI IMG/M metagenome (GOLD analysis project Ga0172381, IMG submission 119754) | Leachate microbial communities from a municipal landfill in Southern Ontario, Canada - Leachate well 64-88 metaG | ecosystem: Engineered > Solid waste > Landfill > Unclassified | place... | reverse complement strand
GTGCAAAGGGAGTTATTGTTCCTCACCAATTAGTTAAATCTATTGGAGATATTATAATAATTTCAAAAACAGCAATTCCATCTTACAAAGGCGAAGAAGAGTAAATCGCCTAATTTAATTTTTCTATTTCTAAAGTTTTATAAATTAAATTATATTCTGATTTTTTATGGCATTTCCATTCAAATCTGTTAAGAATGAAATTAACTTGGAAGAAATTGCAATAACTAATTTAGGTTCAGTTTTAGTTCAAACTTTGTTTGACAAACAAGCTATGTCTATTGCAACCGTGCAATTGATAGGAAACCAAAAATTTGGGTACAATACTAAAAGTAATATGATTTATTTTGTATTAGAAGGACAAGGTAAATTTTTCATTGAAGATGAGAAATACGATGTTAAAGAAGGATGTGCTATTTATATTCCTAAAGATACTTGTTATAGGGATTCTGGAAAAATGAAATTACTTGCAATCGCCTTCCCTAAATTTGAATCTGATGAAAGAATTCTTTTAAATTAAAAAATTAATTTACTAAGTCTTCAATTTGAATGCCTTTTATTTCACAGTCCTCTTGAGATATAACGAAGGAGTTGGTTGTTTGCTTTAAATCATCTATTGTAAAGAAAAACCACTTTTTCTTAGGAAATTTTACAGCCACAAAAGGTTCTGCACCAAAATGTTGAGCAAAATAAACTAATTGATTTATTTCATCGAGTGGAAAGTATTTCTTATTTTCAGCAGTTATTTTACATTCTATTGCTAAACGTCTTCCAAGTTTACCTGCAACAATATCTGGTGAAGGATAATGTGATGATCCCGAACCTGCGGTTCTTATGGCTGCCCATCCCAGGGACCAAAAAGATCTAATTAATTCTCTTTCTCCATTGATTCCTTTGGATTTTGCAGACATAAGAAATATTTGATGTTTTTTACTATTTAAATGATATAGTTGTCCAGTGCTAAATAAACACAAAGTTTTATATACTTTAAACTAAAAATAAAGAGTAAATTAATCTTATTTTAACTAAACGAGGTGGTTTTAAGATGAATGGAACAATTGCATTAGCAGCTATGGAGAAATTATTGAAAAATGCTGGAGCTCAAAGAGTTTCAGAAGAAGCTAAAATCGCTTTAAGAACAGTTTTAGAAGATATTGCTATGGAAATTGGTGAAGAAGCAATAAAACTATCTCATCACGCTGGTAGAAAAACTATCAAAGCAAACGATATAAGATTGGCCGCACATTAACTGATTGCGGATTACAGCATTCAGTTTGCAGTTAATATTTTATTTTTCTTAAAAATTCAATTTAACTTTCATTAAATCATATGCACATGTTGTATTTTGAAATAATTCTTGTGCGTCTTTTAATAATTGATCCACTGATTTATATCTTTGAGAAAAATGCGTTAAGAATAATTTTTCAACACCACAAGCATTAGCTATTTGTGCTGCCTGATATGAGGTCATATGGCAATATTCTTCTGCTTTATTCTCCAAATCTTTTGCATACACTGCTTCACAAACTAAAACTTCTGAATTATTTGTAAGCGTATAGCATGCATCACATAATTTTGTATCGAAAATAAAAGAAATGCTTTTTTCTTGTGTTTGTGTTGTTACATCTTTGAAAGAAATTTTTTCTCCATTAAATACAATGTCTTTTCCTTGTTGTAATTGTGCAACATGTGGTCCTTCAGATATTCCTTTTTTTGCTAATTTAGTTTTTGAAACTTTTATTTTAGATTTTTTCAGAAATTTATATCCTAAACAAGGTACTGAATGTTCTAAATTTATTGCTTGAAGAGCATAATCTTCATTCTGATAAAATGTTTGTAATTCTTCATAATTTAATTCAACAACTTCTAAATTTAGAGGGTTATCAAACACACATGATTTAAACATATTTTCCATGAATTTTTTTGAATTTTTTGGTCCATAAAGTGTTATTTTTTTATCTTCATCTGAAAATGCACTTATTGTTTGTAATAAACCAATTAAACCCGCAACATGATCTCCATGCCAATGACTGATTAAAATTTTTTTTATTTTTTGAAAGTTTAAATTTGCAAATTGCATTTGTCTTTGTGTTCCTTCTCCACAATCTAAAAGAATACCTTCACCATTATGTTCTAGATAAATACTTTGAACATTTCTTTCCTTTGTTGGCAACATGCCTGAAGTTCCTAAAAAAACTAAATCCATAAATACATAGAATTAGAGGTCATTTATAAATCTAGCCAATTACAATTTTTTTATTATAAGGCCAGTATAAAGCTTCTGAATGTCTTTTTGAGCCTTTTTAGTAAATTCCCCTGTAACTAACAACAAACAACTGACATCTAACATTTTTGCAGCTAAAAGAGCTGGAGCAACATCTGCTTCAGTTAATTTTTTCTTGTCTTTAGCTCGGACTAATAAAACAATATTTCCTATTGCGGAAGGGAATTTTATTAAAAATTCATATTCTCCTTTAGCCACTTCATCTTGTTTAATAACAAAAATATGGTTTTCTCTGAAAAATAAAATGACTTTTTCATAAAATTTGGTTTTAGGAAATTCTGGTTCGGGATAACTTTCTTTTGAAGATTGAATTTGTTTTGAGATAGATTCTTTAAGATTTAAATCAGACGCAGTTTGTTCAACTAAGTTTTCTTCGGAAAGATTTACTAACGGAATCTCTTCAACTAATTTGGATTGTACTTCATGATGAATTTCTTCTTTTACAGGTAAAACTTCTTCGATTGGAGTTTCAGTTTTAGGCTCTTCTCCACCATTTTTAAGATAGTTGATAGCTTGTTCTTCGGAATATAAATAATATCTCCAAAATAGAATTTCAGTGCCATCTCCCATTCTTGCTTTTAATTGTTTAGCAAAATCGGGAAGTTTTCTTAAACTTACTCTTTTTAAAGTATCTAATGTTGTGTCTTCTGCAACTTTAACTTTTTTTAACCATTGTGCTGTTTCTTGATCTTTAGGATTTAGATATTGAGTTAAATTTTCAAGTTGTTCTTCTTGTCCTTCTAAATAATAAAATGGGCTACTTCCCATCTTAATATTGGTTATTTTTAGTAAATTTCTTTCGGACAATTCTGAAAGTACTGCCCCCATTATGAAATTATCTACTCCGAATTTTTTTCTAATCTCATTAGGAACAGAAGGACCGTATCTTTTTATGAAATTTATAACTTCTTCTCTTTGTACTGCAAACATAACTTAAAGAATAAATGTCAAATTTAAATAGGTTTTGTAATTAAGGTCGAATCCATTTAGCTTCCCAATATGTTACGTCATTTTCATCGTCGACAACACCCATCATAAGCCGTTTTTTAGTTGAATGAGCAACTCTATTTTTTGCTGCAAAATCAAACCAAGTGAATTTTTCACCTTCATGAACTGGGTAAACAATCCATCTAGCATGATCTTCACCAGGTTTTACACCTCGATCGTACACTCTAAAATCCGCTCCAAATTTTAACGCTGTTTTTATTATGTATCCTCTATTTCTCATATCTTTAAATACGATGTAACGAATCCAGAATTTTGATTCTAGTTTAGAAGCTTTTTTTATGAATTTTTCTTTCTCCATTATTTGGTTTTTACCATCTAAAACAACTAATTTTTGTTTTTCTAAAAGGTATAATGCTTCTGAAAGAGATAATTGTACTCTACCGTCATCGAGAATGATGCCATATCCTCCTTGGTGATACAGTTCTTGTGCTTCAGGTCCAACTTCAGTTAAAACCCTTTCTTGTGCAAATATTGCGTTTATTGTAGCTTTTTTAGCTTTCTTAGAAGCATTGTCAACTACCATAACTTCATTTTCAGTTGTTTTTTTAGGATTTTCCTTCTTAACTTTGATTTTTTTCTCTTTTACAACGTCAGTTTTAGCTTCTTTTTTAGGCATAGAAGGAGATTGATTGTTTTGTTTATAAATGTTACTAGAATAAATTTAGAAAACTCTTAAAAGTTTTTCGGGATTAATTTATAAATGAAACTTCTTTTTTGTAATTTAAGATGGAAAAAATAAACGAAAATAACTTAGTTGAAATAGTAGGATTAGAAAAATGTAAGAATGAAGGACATGTTAAAGGTACGATGATTAAGCGTTTTAATGGGGTAGGTAGATATTGTTGTACTCAATGTGGAAATTATTTTTATGATCATTTAATTCAATCTGAAAAAAACGTATTAGACCAATCTGAAAAAATAACATATCATCCCTGATTTTTAAAACAATATAACAACCTTTTTATAGTATTTCAAATCGTTGTATAAACATGGGTGTAGCATTAAGTTCATTAGTAACTGCAGAAGAAGTAGATCTTTCTAAATTTAAGAATAAAATTTTAGCGATTGATGGTATGAATATGCTTTATCAATTTGCAACTACTATAAGGCAAGCCGATGGAACTCCCTTAAAGGATTCTAAAGGAAATGTTACAAGTCATTTAACTGGTTTATTTTCAAGAATAAGTAAATTAATTATGGGGAATGTTAAATTAGTTTTTGTTTTTGATGGTGAAATGCCTGAATTAAAAAAATTAGAAAGAGAGCGTAGAGATAAATTAAAAAATGAAGCGATGGCATCATTTGAAGAAGCTCGAGAAAGTGGAGATATTGCAGAAATGAAAAAATATGCTTCACGTACAACTAGAGTTACAAAAGAGATGGTTGAAGAAGCGATTAAACTCATTACTGCATTCGGCCTTCCTGTAATCCGAGCGCCGTTCGAAGGTGAAGCGCAAGCATCATATATGGTTTCTAAAGGGGATTGTGATTATGTTTCTTCACAGGATTTTGATTGTTTGTTATACGGCGCTCCGAACGTTGTTAGAAATTTAAGTATTTCTCTTAAACGTAAAAAAATAAATGCTTTAACATATAAAACAGTAATGCCTGAAATTTTAACACTTAAAAAAGTTTTGAGTGATTTAGATTTAACACGTGATGGATTGATTGCTTTAGCCATGCTTATTGGTACTGATTTTAATATTGGTGGTGTGAAAGGACTTGGTCCTAAAAAAGGTTTAAAATTAATTAAAGATAATGATGAAGATCTTGAAAAAATATTTAGTTCGATTTCGTTTGAAGAACAATTTGGAATTTCTTGGGAAAAAGTTTTTAACACTATAAAGAACATGCCTGTAAGTGATGATTATAAATTAGAATGGAAAGGTGTGGACAGGGAAGAGATTTTAAAGATTCTTGTGGATGAACATGAATTTAATCGTGAACGTGTTGAGAATACGTTGAATGAAATTGAAAAAGAACAAAAGAGTGCTAAACAAACAAGTTTAGGAAAATTTTTCTAGATTTTTAACGTAGTAATCTTACTCATTCCATGTTCATTCATAGAAACACCATACAATTTCTCAGCTTCAGAAATAACTCCATCATTGTGAGATATAACCACATATTGAACTTTTTTAGAATAGTCTTTTATCAACTGAGCTAAGTTTTCAGCATTTTTCTTATCTAGAGCAGCATCTACTTCGTCCAACACATAGAATGAAGCAGGTTCATATTCTTGAACTGCAAATAAGAATGCTAACGCAGTCATCGTTTTTTCTCCACCTGAAAGACTTCGAATATCTAAGAATCTTGTTCCTGTTAAACGAACTTTTATTTCAACTCCGCCTGCGAATGGATCTTCTTCGTTCTCTAATTGTAAAGAGGCATCTCCTTTCACCAACAACTTAGAAAAGAATTTTTTAAAATTATCTTCAAGTGAATAAAATGTTTTTAAGAATAAATCTTTTTTCTTGGAATCGATTTGATTGATCATTGCTAAAACTTCAGTTCTTTCTTTTCCTAAAACATCTTTTTTATTTAATAAGGACTTATATTCTTTTTCAACAGTCTCATATATCTCAAGTGCACGCATATTTACAGCACCAATTTCTTCAGCCATTCTTTCAAATTCAGAAAGTTCTCGTTTCATTTTTTCTTCAGATTTATTTTCATATACTTCAATATCGAGATAGTATTTTAATTCTTCTAATATTCCTGCTAATTCTGCTTTTAATCTTGCTAAATCGAGTGAAACTGAATTTATTTTTTGTTCCAACACTCTAACATCTGAATTACTATGTAAAATTCGTGCTTCTAATTTATTTACTGCGTCAGTTAATTTTGAACGTTTTCCAAATAATTCTTTAAATTGTTCGTAGAATTTAGCTTGTTTCTTTTCTTTTTCTGTTAATTCTTTTTCGTCTTTAGAAACTTTATTTCTTAAATTTGTTTGTTCTTGTATGAATTGTTGCATTTCTTTATCATGTTGTTTCATGATGTCAAGGATTTTTCTATTTTCTGGTCCAACAATAGTTTCCATTTCAGAAATAGCATGTTTTCGATCAGATTCGAGTTTCATTATTTCTTGTTGAAGTTCTTTTCGTTTATCATCGAAGGACTGTAATTCTGCCATTTTTGCTGGATTTCTTAAGTCCGTAATTTTATCTTTTATTTGTTGTCTCTCAATTTTAATTTTAGCTAACTTTTTGTTTTCTTCAGAAATTTTATCTTGTATCTCATCAACTTCAGATTCTAATTCTTTGAATTTTTTTTGTAATAGTTTTTTCTCATCATTTCCTAACTCAGCTTCATCTGAATCTAAATGTAAGGATTTTTCTGTTTTAATTATTTCTCCTTCTAATTCTGCTTTTAAGGACCTTAAACGAGAAATTAATTCATCGTTATCTGATGCTTTTTTCTCTAATAAACTCATAACAGAGGATGAATCTGCAATTGTTTGTTCAAGTTTTTTAATGGAGTCGTTTATTTCTTCTTGTGTGAATGCACCAGTTGTTTTTTGTTTTCCTCTATAACCTCCTTGCATCGCACCGCTTAATTCAGTTATGTCTCCATCAAGAGTGACCATTCTAGCTTGACCAACACCTATTTTTCTTGCAACGTCAATATTTTCTACAACCAACGTATTTCCAAAAACATGTTTGAAAACAATTTCAAATTTAGATTTGTATTCCATTAAATCTAAAGCCAATCCTTTAACTCCAGGCGTTTTCATATTTCTTAAGGTTGGATCTATTTGAACATCTCTTAATTTATTTAAAGGTAAAACAGATATAACTCCTAATTGTTTTTCTTTTACAAATTTAATACATTTAGCGGCAGTAATATCATCTTCTACAACTATACTACGTATCTTCGAACCTGCTGCGATTTCTAGGGCTAAACCAAATTCTTTTTTAGCAGTACCTAATTCAGCAACAGTTCCATAAATTTTAGAATCTTTATTTCTTAATTCCAGAATGCTTTGTATTGCACTTCCTCCTGCAATTTGTTCCATCAACACAGCTTTACGCGCGTTTAATTTTGCGTGTTCTTCTTGTGCAGAAATTAATTTATTTCTTGCATTCGAAAGTTGTAATGCAAATTCAGAAGATTCACTTAAAGCTTTACTTAAATCCATTGCAAGTTTTTTGAATTGTTGTTTCTTTTCTTTTAACATTTCAAGTTCTTGTTTATGTTCTTTTTTAATTTGAGAAACTTTTTCTAATTTATCGTCTATGGATTGTAATTGCATTTCAGCTTTATCTTTTTCTCTTAAAATTATTTGTTGTTTTTCTCTTAAATCGTTCATAGATAAGGTAATTTTTTCAATGTTTTTATCCATTTCATCTATATTTTCATCTAGTTTAGTTTCTTCTTGTAAATTATGTTTTTTTCTAAATTCAGATATACGATTTTCAATATTTTTTAAATCTACATTTCTTATCTCGATTTGTTTTGTTAAAGAAACTTTTTCTTTTTCCAAATGGTCTGTTTTGGAAGATAATTCTTTATAACTATTTTTTAAGTCTTCTTGACGTGTTTTAAGTTTTTCAACTTCGTTAATCAAAGTATCTAATCTTTGTTTATCTATTGCAACTGAAACTTTTAATGCTTCAACTTCTTTATGTATTTTTACTTGTTCTTTTTCGCCTTTTTCTTCTATTTCTTTACTTATGTTGTCAATTTCTTTTTTATTTGTAGATATCTCTTCTCTTAATTTAGAGATTAATTCTTCTACGGATTTTATTTTATCTTTGTTTTTGGAAATATCTTCTTCTATTGCAGAAATTTGAGTATTGTGGATTTTTTCATTGTTAACTAATAATGTTTTTTTGTTACGTTTTTTTCGTTCTTCTAACTCTTTAAATTTTAAGGCTTGGTCTCGATCTTTTTTTAATTCTTTTAAGTATGCTTCTCTTTCTACAAGAATGATGTCTGCTTCATTTATTTTAGTATCAACTCGTTCTAATTCTCTCAAAGCTTTATTTTTTTTATCTTCATAAACATTTATTCCCGCAATTTCTTCAACAATTTGTCGTCTATCATTTGTGGTCATCTCTATTAACCTAACTATATCTCCTTGAAGAATTATGTTATATCCATCAGGATCTATGTTTGCCATGGACATTAAATCCAAAATTTGGGTACGTGTTTTTACAACATCATTTATTTTATATATTCCTTGTCCAGTAGAACGGATGATACGAGTTAATTTTATTTCTTGTTCAGGATAAAGATCAAATTCTTTTTTAGAGTTATCAAACCAAATAGAAACTTCTCCTTCTTTGGATGGTTTTTTAGTTTTTCCACCATTATAAATTAAATTACTTGATTTTTCAACTCTGAGTCCTTTTGCTCCCGCTTTACCTAAAACAAAACAAAGAGCATCCAATATGTTGCTTTTTCCTGATCCATTTGGTCCTAAAACACAATTAAACTTCTCACCAAAAACAATTTCTGTTCTATTTGCAAAGGATTTGAAACCTTTCATTTCCATTCTAAGAATTCTCGTCAATTTAGGACCTCACACTCCTAAAAAAGACCTTAAACGATTTATAAAGGTTTCGACATAAATCATTAAAATAGTTCAAATAATTAAGAAAGGATTTAATCATTTAAAAACTAATTAGAAATATCCATCATCTTTTTTTTCTTTAACTTCTTTTTCTTTAAATGCATTTTGAACATTTTTAAAACTGATTTTACAAAATTCTTTAGGATTCAGTTTCAATTCACGAATTTTTTTTAAAGCTTCAGATACATGTGTCGAACCCATAGGCAATTTAAATCCCGCACGTTCAGATAATGTTTCAAATTGTTCAAGTGCTTTTGCTCTTGCTAAAATTGATGCTGTCGCAACCGCAATGTATTTTTTTTCTGCACCAACCACCGCCACATCTCCTGAATTGCACCCTGGGAATTTATCAACAACATGAACTACGTTCGGAAATTTTCGTTTTAGAATGTTACCTAAATATGTGTGGGCATCAGTTAAAACAGAAGTTAATGTATTTATAGATAAAATATCATTATAATCTTTAGGAAATAATTCATATATTTGACATTGAGAAGGAAATTCTTCAAGCACTCTTTGAGAGATAAAACTAATTTTTTCATCAGTTAATTCTTTACTATCTTTAACTCCTAGTTTTTGAAGAAAGGCTACATCTTCTTCTTTACAATAAAACGCTCCTAAAACTAGTCCTCCGAAAGTGTCTCCTTTTAAAACTTCATCACTGCCAATTACATTTTGTTTTAATGCAACTTCTTCTTTGTGTGGAAATGCTTCTCGTTCTAAATTTAAAAATTTTGAAAATTCTTTTTCAATTTTTGATTGGTCGTCTCCTTTGGCTTGAACAACCAATTTTCCTGAAGAATATAAAATAATTGTAGAATCATTTTTTTTCAATCTTAATAATTCGTAATGACTTTTTGTGGAAGTTTTAACATAACCAAGATTTTTCAAATGATCTAAATCTGAAATTTTTACTGAAGTATATACTAGCGTCATATTTAACCCTTGAAAAAATTCACGCCAAAATTAATTAAATCAACAAATCCTAATTTAACGTATCCTAAGTAAGGAATTTTGAAAAAACTTTTACCAATTATGTTTTCAGAATAGATGTTTGATTCATCGAGATATCCTCGAACATAAATTGGTTTAACATTGTGATCTCCTTTAGTTACAAAAACTTTTTCTCCATTTTCGTCTTTTATTTGGATTATTCTATGAATTATAGGATACGAATTTAGAGTTTGTGAATTAAATACAATTATATCCCCTACATTTAATTCATTGATTTTTGCTCTATTTAAAACAATTATGTCTCCTCTTTGAAAACCATGTTTGAGTGGAAAACTTAAAAAGGTGGCTTTAGATATGTTATAATCGTTATAAAATTCAGATTGCATGCATTCATCTTCACCACATAATGCAGGAGATCTCCACCATTCATTAAAATCTCCTAAATGATCCATACTTTCTGAAATTACTGCAACTACAGGTAATTCTGTGCCTAAAACCAATCCTAATCCAGGATATAATAAAAATTTTATAATGACAAATGCTAAAAGGATGTTTAAAATCCAACTACCTATTGAATCATCATGCCAAATGTAATTCCAAGTCTTTTGTATCGCTCGCTTTATTTTCCAATCTGAGCCATATATCTCCACATTTTGTTTAGAAGGGGCTTTGGATTCAATCATAACCCTAAAACAAAAAATATTCCTTAATAAATGTATCTATAACTAATCTTTATAAATGCTTTAACTTTCTTATACTTTATGAGACGTTTTTGTCCCAAATGTGGAAAAACAATTACAGAAGGCACATTTTGTTTAGATTGTACACCAAACAAGTTTAATTTTACCCCTCCTTTAATTCAAGTTTCTGAATTTAATAGAACTTGGCACAAAGGAGTTTGGCATCAATTTGGAGACTTAGAAACACTAATAATCTCAAGAGTTAAAGAAGAACTTAAAATGGATGTTCCTATCGTTGTTGAACCTTTTGAATTTGAATTTAAGAAAAAAGAAAAAATTGAATTAATTTGTAAAGCAAACATCGGTGGTAAAGAAGTTGAACTTCCTGTAAAAGTATCTTATAGACAATGTGATATGGGTGAAAAAGC